>Ga0316217_10000094_pt1 | contig 132343 bp, 104 predicted proteins | sample 1anoAmetaG_FD_203633 | JGI IMG/M metagenome (GOLD analysis project Ga0316217, IMG submission 203633) | Freshwater microbial communities from Trout Bog Lake, Wisconsin, USA - 1anoA | ecosystem: Environmental > Aquatic > Freshwater > Lake > Hypolimnion/Profundal zone | place: USA: Wisconsin... | reverse complement strand
GGCTTCTGCATCGAGCACAAGCTTGGCCCGTATGGGTATACGCCCCATAAATCCTCCGATGACCTACCTATAAGCGTAGGACATCGGAGACATTTAGCAATGTTATTTTGGAATCTTTCTACTAGTTGCAGCCACAGCCACCTCCCGCGGCGCCGCCGTTGCCGGCGGCCCCTTCCTTGGACGCGTGGATGTGCTCCCACAGCGCCTTGGACAGGGGGTCCCCGTCCAGGTTCATGATGGGATCGGCCAGGTGGCCGCGCTTCCAGGCCTTGAGCTCCCCGGTGGCCCTCAGGCCGGGCGGCAGGGTGGACCCGGCTCCCGGAGGCAGGGGCAGGCCCGCCAGGAGGGCGCCGACGGCGGCCTCCTCCTGGGCCATGCGGCCCCCGCCTTCGAAGCGGGCCACTTCGCGGCCTTCCCGGTCCAGGAGCAGGGTCGTGGGCATGGACTCGATGCGGTACTGCTTCGCCAGCCGTCCGGAGCCGTCCCAGGCGATCTGGAAGCCCACAGGGACGGCGTCCAGGAACCGGGTCACGGCCTCCCGCTCCTCGTCCAGGGCGACGCCCACCACGGCCAGCCCGCGGGGGCCGTAGGTCCCGTACAGCCTGTCCAGGGCCGGGAAGCTCTTCCGGCAGGGGCCGCACCAGGAGGCCAGGAAATCCACCACGGTGATCTGGCCCCGCAGGGAGGCCAGGGTGAAGGGCCGGCCCGCGAGGTCCTCGACCACAGCCGCGGCGGCCTCGGGCCCCGCCACGGCCGCGACCGGCGCCGTGGCGGCGGGAATGGCCCCCGCGGCCACGGTGAGCCGCCGGACCATGGGCATGAAGCAGACCCCATCCTCCCCTTCCGTGCAGGGCTGGTAGTGGACCTCCAGCACCACCTCCCCCGCCAGGCCCTGCCCCGCCACCGGCAGGCGCACGCTACCGTGGTAGATGGGATCGCCCGCCTCGTCCCGCTCGGTGGCAGGCGGGAGGGCGCCCGCGGTGAGGTTGCCGGCGCCCGGGACCCGGGTCACCGACAGGAAGCGGGCCTTGAGGTGGGACCCCGCCGGAGCGGCCACGGTCACCGCCCCGTCGACAAAGGTGATCCGCACGTCCCGGACCGGGTCGAACCCGCCCGCCCGGGCCACCAGGGCCACGCCGGGGAGGAGCAGGGCTGTCAGCAGGTGCTTGGGCTGGAACATGCGGACTCCGGGGTTGCTATGTTGATAATGCATGTTGAAACATTTAAGTTCCCCAACTTTCGTTCCCACCCTCCTGGCCTGGTCACCTGATGACCAAAGTTCCGGAGCCCGTCCCGACCATGAGCTCAAAGCCGTCATGGGCTATTGGACCTTTGGGCAACAGCGGCTGGACACGGGCTGTCTCTCTAAGGTGGGCAAACTGAATGCATGGTTTAATCATAACTGTTCCCTTACCGCAGAACTTGACGAGGCCGACCATGCCCGAACCCGACGAGGACGCCCCGGCCATGCCCGGCCCAGGCCGGCTGTGCATCGAGGTGGCCCTGGCCCCCAAACTCAACCTCGCCGATTTCCAGAACTCCGTGCCCCTCATCCAGGAGCTGAAAGTGGTCAACGGCCCGGGGCGCAAGCTCTCGGCGCTCGAGTTGACGGTCCGCTCGGAACCGCCCTTCCTCCGCCCCAAGACCTGGCACTTCGATGCCTTGGCCGCGGACCAGCAGATCCGGATCACCGACCTGGACGTGGCCCTGGAAGGAGCCACCTTTCTTCGCCTCACCGAAGCCGAGAAGGCTACCGTCTGGTTTGCCCTCCGTTCCACTGGAGCATCCGGTGAGCTTCTGGCGGAACAGGCCTTCGAGCTGGACCTCCTGCCCCGCAACCAGTGGGGTGGTGCCAGTCACCTGCCCGAGATGCTCGCAGCCTTCGTCCAGCCCAATGATCCCGCCGTGGAGCGCATGCTCAAGCAGGCCGCGGAGATCCTCACCCGCAACGGCAGGTCCGCGGACCTGGACGGCTACAAGGGTGGCCCCAAGCGTGCCTGGGAGCTGGCCTCGGCCATCTGGAGCGCCCTGGCGGCGCAAGGCCTGGACTACGCGTTGCCGCCGGCCAGCTTCGAGCAGGACGGACAGAAGGTTCGGGGGCCAGCCCAGGTTCTGGAGGCGGGCCTGGCCACCTGCCTCGACCTGACGCTCTTCCTCTGCGCCGCCCTTGAGCAGGCCGGGTTGAACCCCCTGGTCGTCCTCACCAAGGGGCACGCCTTCTGCGGCGTCTGGCTGAAAAAGGAGGACTTCTCCACCGTGGTCGTGGATGACGTCACGGCCCTGCGCAAGCGGGTGGCCCTCCAGGAAATGGTGCTCCTGGAGACGACCCTCCTGACCCAGAAGCCGGCGCCGACCTTTGCTTTCGCTCTGGAGATCGGGGCGCAGCAGGTGGCCGAGGCCCGGGAGGCGGAGTTCAACCTGGCCATCGATGTCCGCCGGGCCCGGCTGCACCGGATCAAGCCCCTGGCCAGCGCCGAAGCCGCCGCCCATATTGAGCGGTCAGCGGCCCCGGCGGTGCAGGAGCCGGTCTTCGAGGAGGCCCCCGAACTGCCCGAGGACGAGGACCTCCCGGATCCGCCCAGCGCCGACCTGGACCCCAAGGACCGCCTGGCGCGGTGGCAGCGCAAGCTGCTCGACCTGTCGCTGCGCAACAACCTCCTTCACTTCAAGGAGAGCAAGAAGACCCTTCGCCTGGAGGCCCCGGAGGCCGGGGCCCTGGAAGCCCTGTTGGCCAAGGGTGAGGCTCTCAGACTGCTGCCCCGGCCCCAGCTGATGGACGGTGCGGATCCCCGGAGCCAGGCCATCCACGAGGGCCGCGAACGGGAGGATGTCCGGCGCGGCCACGCGGCGGAGGCACTCCAGCGGCGGGAGGTGTTCGTCGACCTGGCCGGGAGCGAGATGGATGCCCGTCTGGTGGAACTGTACCGGGCGGCCAAGGCCACCCTGCAGGAGGGGGGCGCCAACACCCTGTTCCTGGCCCTGGGCTTCCTGTCCTGGAACCGGGCCGACAAGCCCGAGCAACGCCTGCGCGCGCCGATGATCCTCCTCCCCGTCACCCTCAACCGGCGCAGTGCGCGGTCGGGTTTCACCCTCACCCTCCACGAGGACGAACCGCGCTTCAACCCGACCCTGCTCGAGATGCTGCGCCAGGATTTCAGCCTCAACCTGGGCATCGCCGACGGCGAACTGCCCAGGGGCGAGGAGGGGCTGGAGGTGGCGAGCCTCTGGCGGACCGTCGCCCGCGCCGTGAAGGACATCAAGGGCTGGGAGGTCAGCGAGGACGTCACCCTGGCCCGGTTCTCGTTTGCCAAGCACCTGATGTGGAAGGACCTCACGGACCGAACGGACCAGCTCCGGGAGAATCCCGTGGTCCGCCACCTCATCGACACCCCGAGGGAGATCTACACGTCCGGTCCGGCCTTCCCCAACCCGCGGCGGCTGGACCGCGAGTTCGGGCCGGAGCAGACCTTCTGCCCCCTGGAGGCGGATTCCTCCCAGCTCTCGGCTGTGCTGGCGGCCGCCAAGGGCAAGGACTTCGTCCTGATCGGACCCCCCGGCACCGGCAAGAGCCAGACCATCGCCAACCTGATCGCCCAGTGCCTGGGCGAGGGCAAGCGGGTGCTGTTCGTGGCCGAGAAGATCGCCGCCCTGGACGTGGTGCACCGGCGCCTCAAGGAGGTGGGGCTCGGGGAGTTCTGCCTGGAGATCCATTCGAGCAAGGCCAGCAAGCAGGAGGTCCTGGCCAAGCTCCAGCAGGCCTGGCAGGCCCGGGGCGAAGTCGACCCGGACGCCTGGCGGGCCGAGGCGGAACGCCTTCAGCGAATGCGCTCCAACCTCAACGTCTACGTGGAGCGCCTGCATTGGCTGCACCCCAACGGCTGGACGCTCTACCGGGCCATCGCCCAGGTGGTGAACGGGGGTGACCTGCCGCGGCTGGGCCTGGCCTGGGGCTCGCCCCGGGTCCATGGGCGCCCCGAGCTGGACGCCCTGCGGGCCGGGGTGGACCGCCTGGAGGTCAACGCCCTGGCCATCGGCGCGATGGTTCAGGGGGACCATCCGCTGGCCACCCTGGCCTGGGTGGACTGGTCCCCCCTCTGGCAGCAGAAGCTGGTGGGGACCGCGCTCCACCTGGCCCAGGTGGCCCACGGCACTGAGGAGGCTTTTGAAGTCTTCGCCCGAAGCCTGGCCCTACCCCAGGTCCCCCTGGACCGGCACGGGCGCAGCGGCATGGAGACCCTGGCCCGGCAGCTTCCCCTGGCCTTCGGGCGGGATTGGCGGTTCACCCTGCGCCCGGGCGCCTCGGGCACCGGGCTCCGCCTGGCCGAAGGCGCGGAACTCGTGGCCCGCCACCGTGCCCTCAGCGCGCAGCTGTCCCCGGGCTGGTCCGAGGCCACGAGCCACGCCTGTGAGCGGGGGCTCGAGCTCCTGGACGCGCGTACCGCCCGGACGGAGCAACTGGGGGTCCCCTACCCGCCCGCGGTCAGCGAGACGCTGCGGACGGGCCTGGAGCTCCTGACGGCCATCGCGAAGGAGCGTGCGGGCCTTTCGGTCCGCTACACCGGCCAGGTCGAGGCCCTGGATATCTTCCTGCTGCAACGGGGGTGGGCGCAGGCTGAGACCTTGCCCTGGCCCCTGTCCTGGTGGCGCAAGCGCCGCGTCCGCAAGGCGCTCCTGGCCGTGGCCGAAGGGGACGGCGTTTTGGAGGCCGGGCACGACGTTCAGGCCCTGGCCCGGATCCGGACCCTCCAGGGCCAGGTGACCGCCCTCAAACTCCCGGAAACCACCCAGGGGCTGTGGGCCGGTCTGGATACGGACCTGAAGGCCCTGCCCTGCGCCCTTTCCTTCCAAGTCGCCTTGCAGGCGGCCTGCCGAGAGGAGGCCTGGACGGACCTGGGGTTCGAGCCCATCGCCGAGGGGCGGTGCGGGGAGCGGTTGGGCCGGCAGCTGGCAATGCTCCGGGCCCGGGCCGCCCTGGATGCCGAACTCGGGGCCCTGGACCCCCTCACGCAACCCACGGGTGGTCTCTGGGCAGGCCTGACCACCAAGCCAGTGATGCTCCGGGCCGCCCTCGACTTCCTGGCGGCTCTGGGCTCCGTCCGGACCTCGGGAGACCTCCCCGGGTCCCATCCCCTCATCGCCCGGGGGGAGGGTGGGTCCGTACTGGCGGCCGACCACCGCATCCTCCTCGAACGGGCCCAGGTCGAAGGCAAGCTCGCCACCTACGCGGAACTGGTGGAAGCCACGGGTGGGCTCTGGCGCGGGTTGAGGACCAACCTGGACGAAGTGGGCCAGGTACTGCCCTTCCTGGCCGACGTGAACGGGGCGCTGGCGAGGCTGGGCCGGACCCCGGAGGAGGCTCAGACCTTCCGCTCGGTCCTGGAACACCTCCTGGGGGAGGGCCATGCCCTCCTGCTGCCCACCGGCCCCGCCATGGAGGCCGGGCAGGCCTACCTGCTCGCCTCCGCCCCCCTGCCCCGGGCCATCCAGGACCTGGGGACCCTGGGCGGAATGGCCCCGGAGGTCCTAGCTGCCGTTGAGGAACTGACGACCACCCAACTCGCCGCGCACGGCCGGGTCCTGGCGGACCAGGAGCCTCGGCTGCGAGCCTGGTGCGCCTGGCAGAAGGCCAAACAGCAGGGTCGGGTCCTGGGCCTGGGGCCCCTGGTCACGGCCATCGAGCACGGTCAGCTGGGCCAAGGCACCATCCGGCCCGGCTTCGAAACGGACTACTGCCGGTGGTGGCTCAATGCCGTGGTGGACGGGGAGGAGGTGGTGCGCACCTTCGTCTCGGCCGAGCACGAGAAGCGGATCGCGGACTTCCGCGCCCTGGACGACCGGTTCACGACCCTGACCCGGGACTGGGTGCGGGCCAAACTGTGCGCGGGCATCCAGGACCCGGAACAGAATGCGGAATGGGGTCTCCTCCGCCACGAAATGATGAAGAAGAAGCGGCACCTCCCCCTGCGGGAACTGCTGGCCCGGTGTCCCAGGGCCGTGACCAGCCTGGCGCCGTGCCTGCTCATGAGCCCCCTGTCCATCGCCCAGTACCTCGGGGTCGAGGCCGCGGCCTTCGACCTGGTGGTCTTCGACGAGGCGTCCCAGATCCCCGTGTGGGACGCCATCGGCGCCATCGCCCGTGGCCGCCAGGTGGTGATGGTGGGCGATCCCAAGCAGTTGCCCCCGACCAACTTCTTCAACCGGGCCGATAGCGACGAGGGCGACGAGGACGTGGAAGCGGACCTGGAGAGCATCCTGGATGAATGTCTGGGCGCCAATCTGCCGGCCTTGAACCTGGATTGGCATTACCGGAGCCGGCACGAGAGCCTCATCGCCTTCTCCAACCACCACTACTATGGTGGAGGCCTGGTGACCTTCCCCTCGCCCGTGACCCGGGACAACGCCGTCAGCTTCCAGCTGGTGCCGGGGGTCTACGAGCGGGGCGGCGCCCGGATCAACAAGCCGGAGGCCAAGGCGCTGGTGGACGAGGTGGTCCGCCGCCTGAGGTCCCCCGCCTTCCGGGAGGCCAAGCTCACCCTGGGCATCGTCACCTTCAACGTCGAGCAGCAGACGCTCATCGAGAACCTCCTGGACGAGGCCCGGCGCACCTACCCCTCCATCGAACCCCATTTCGCTGACACGGAGATCGAACCGGTGTTCGTGAAGAACCTGGAAAGCGTGCAGGGGGATGAGCGTGACCTCATCTACTTCTCCATCACCTACGGGCCCGACCTGGCCGGCGTGACGACCGTGAACTTCGGGCCCCTGAACCGGGACGGGGGCGAGCGACGGCTCAACGTCGCCATCACCCGGGCCCGCCAGGAACTCCGGGTGTTCTCCAGCCTGCGCGCCGACCAGATCAACCTCGCCCGGACCCAGGCCGTGGGGGTCCGTGACCTCAAGAGCTTCCTGGATTTCGCCGACCGCGGGGCGGTCTCGCTCGCCGAGGAGGTCCGGCCCGGCCAGGGTGGCTTCGAAAGCCCCTTCGAGGAGGCGGTGGCCGCCGCGCTGGTGCGCAAGGGCTGGACGGTGTGCACCCAGGTGGGCGTCTCGGCCTTCCGGATCGACCTGGCGGTGGTGCACCCGGATGCGCCGGGAGCCTTCCTGGCCGGGGTGGAATGCGACGGTGCGACCTACCACCGGTCCGCCACGGCCCGGGACCGGGACAAGCTGCGGGAGCACGTGCTCCGCCGCCTGGGCTGGGAGATCCTGCGGGTGTGGTCCACGGACTGGTGGATCGATCCGGCCGGAACCCTGGACAAGGTCCACCGGGCCCTGCAGGGACTCCTCGAGGCCAGCCGAACGCAGCGCGCGACCGAAGCAAACCCGCCCGGGGAGTCCGCCCCCCTGGAAACCGGGCACTCGGAGGATGGGACGATGGATGGGCCTCCCGTGGAGCTCGTCGCCTCGCCCTGGCGCCCGGATTCGGACCTCCCTGAGGAACCCGGGACCACCCCTGGCGGCGAGGACGGCGGGGAGGACCTTGCCAAGGTGGAGGCCGACGTGTTCCTGAGTCCCGCCTATGATCCGGTCCTGACCGGGATGATTGCCCACGTGGTGGAAACCGAAGGGCCCATCCTGGACGAGGTCCTGGCCCGGCGCATCGCGCGGATGCACGGCTGGCTGCGCACGGGAACCCGTATCCAGGCCCGGGTGGAGAACCTGGCGACGCGGACCCACCTCTTTTCCCGGGAAGAGCACGGACGGTTCTTCTGGCCCAAGGGGCTGGTGCCGGAAGAGCCCTTCCCGCCCCGGAAGAGCTGGAGCGCCCTGGAGCGGTCCGTGGAAGAGGTCTGCCTGCCCGAGCTGGTCGCCCTGGCCCGGGAGGTGATCCGCCTAGGTGGCCGTGAGGCCTCTTCGGTGGGCACCATGGCCCGCGCCCTGGGCTTGAACCGCGTCAAGAGTGCCAACCGGGAGCGGCTCGAACAGGCCTTGACCCTGGCGGAGCAGGACCGTGGCTAGGGGCGGGACCTTCCAGAGGATCCGTTGTCGGGGTTCAAGCCTTCACCACCAACCCTTCCGCAGCTCCTCCGCCAGGTCCGCGAGCTTCCGTCGAGCGGCCCGGGACTCCCTCGGGTCGACCGAGGGCAGGAAGTCGATCTCCTCCCTTATGGCTCGACCCGCTTGGGCCGGCAGGGCCTGCAGGAAGGCCTCGAGCGCCGGCTTGAACCAGGGGTCCTTGCCCGCCAGGACGAGCACCCCTGCCCCTGCCATCGTGGCAAGGCAGTGGATCTGGCGCGGATCCATGCGGGCGTAGCCGGAGGTGCTGCTCATCAGATCGTCCTCGGGCGCCTCCAGGAGCTTGAGGAGAAGGGTGAGTTCAGGGGGGCAGCTCGCCGTGGCCCAGACGCCCTCCACCAGGCCTTCGCGGTCCATGCCGAAACGGCTCTCGACGAGCAGGGCTTCGGCGATGGCGCCCGGGGGCCGGCCGTGGAGGATTAGGCCGAAGGTGGCAAGGGCGGCGATGAGCTGGGTGCGCCGGTGGTTCGGGTCTCCGCCCCAGGCGGGTGACAGGGCGGCGTAATCCGTGACCAGAAACCGGATGAGTGAGAGGCGTCGGCAGTGGCGGATCAGGGTCCGGCCGGAGGGATCCGTGGGCCTGAGCCCAGGGACCGCCCCGGTCGCGTCCCCCAGCCATGGCTCGGCGGCTCCTTCGGGAGCGCCTTCCAGAAACCCCGCCAGCGCCAGGTCCTCACCACCTCCGCTGCCCAGGATCAGGCTGACGGTGTCCAGGATGTGGAAGACCCCCGGGATCGCGGTCAAGGGCCAGGGCGCCAGGTCTTCACGGGACAGCGCCCCCCACAGCCCGGAGCGCAGGCGGTCCGTGATGGCCCCGGAGCGCGTGGGCGGGCCCGCCTCACCGGGAACGGCGTGGAGGCTCAGATCGCCGTCCTGCACCAGGCCACGGAGACACTGGGACAGGATCGGGCCGGCGCGGGCGCACCCCCAAGGCGATTCATGAAGCTCGGCCTTGCGCTGGCAACTCTCCCGCAGGTGGGCCGGGACCTTGGCCATGAAATGAGCGAAGCCCGGATCCTGGTGAAGTGCGATCAGGTCGCGGAGATCGATCCGCCGCAGGCACTGCGTGACCACCTGCTGCGTGAACGTGGCCGGATGGGCGATATGGGCTTCCATGAAGCCTTTCAGCGCATCGTTCACCTCCTTGGCGAGGGCGAGCTTGAGACCGCGCAGCTCCCAGGCCAGGGCGGGCAGGCGCCATGCCTCCAGGATGTCCGCCCACTGCCTCAGGCCTTCCCACGCCCCAGGGTCCGGGCCCGCCAAGCTCAGTACGCCGATGGGAGGTGGAGTGGCCGGAACTGGCAGCGCGAACCAGGCGCGGTAGGCCGCCAACAGGGCCGGCCTCCTGGGTAGCCAGTTCCCCGTGCTGCCCACGCAGGCATGCTCGGTACCTTCCCCGGGGCCATACCAGCCCATTCGGCGCCCTTCCTCCGCCTCCAGGAGGAGCCGTCGCTGCCGTGCCTCCCAACCGGTCGCCAGGGCGGTCCAGTCCAGCACCAGGGCCCGTACATGGACAAGCAGATGGCAGGCCAGGATCCGCCGGACCGGCTCGGGCACCTGCTCAGGGGGGGCTGCGGGCAGTGCGTCCATTCCAGGCAGTACCCCGTTGGCCCTGGCGGCCATGATCAGCTGGGCCACCTTGTCATCACAGGAAGCGCACCCCGGGGGTGCATCGTGCAACAGCGCCGCGAGCACCTCGTCCTCCGAGCCCCCCCAGGCCGCGACCCGACTCGCCACCTCCAGGGCATGGGCGAGGGCCGGATGGTCGCCGCACGTCCGGCCCACCCACTCCAGAGCCTCCTTGAAGCGCCCCCGGAAGGCGAGCTCACGAGACTCCCCGGTCATCGTGAGCCCTTGACCTTGCCGGAGCGGAGGGGGAAGCGCATGGGCCCCCCCTTAGACCTTGGGCATGGGCGTTGAACCGCCGAGGAATTCGTTGGCCGTGGCTGCCAGTGAGCGGATGACCCGGAGGAGGTGCACCTTTGCGGGGTAGACGGACCCCGTATCCTCCCGGGCGTGGCCGATCGGTTCGCGGACGTAGGCGGCGGCAATGGTGAAGCGGGAACTCGGCACGTGGTCTCCTCCTATCCAGATATAGGGGCCGAAGGAGCCAACCTGCACCCCCATTTGAAAAAAGAAGCTCTCCTGCTGGTGGCAGCGTCAGGGATTGTCCATGCGTAGGCGCCACACTGGTTCCATATCCCAGAGGAGGCGCCATGCCGGAGCGGGTCGGACACTCGGTCGTGGTCTGTGAATGCGAGCAGGACAACCTGCACAGCAACTGGATCGACCGGATCGTGGTCCAGCGCCCCGCTCGGGTGAGTTCATCCGCTCCCCGATCTTCGTGGATGTCTCGCCCGTCGAGCGGCCCCAGGCCGCCAACTGCCGGTATGTGATCGCGTCTTCCAAGGCGGCGCCGTTGTTCGACCTCAACCCTGCTGTCTCGAAGTGGAGCCTCCACACCCTGGGCTGCGACAGTTTCTTCCAGGTCCTGGACCTCCAGGTAACCGGAGACCAGTCCCGGATCCTGCTCCTTCATGTCCCGGCGCAGGGGGTCCGCTATTTCGGCGGCTGGCACCACGCCCCCTCCCTGACCCCGGAGGCGGACCTGGAACCGATCAGGCAGCTGGCCCTGGACCGCTGGGAGCAGCAGAAGGACCTGCCTCCCAATCCGGTTTTCGACGAGTCCGAATGGCTCGCGCGCACCTCCCTGCCCATCGGCCCGGGCTTTGGCGACGGCCAGTTCGGCCGGTGACAGGGACGTGGCCAGGAGCTCGTGTTCCCGGGCGGGGTTGCTGCCCTTGGGCTGGTGTTCGTAGCTGCGGGTGGGGAAGCCCTCATGGAAGGTCAGGGCCTCCTGGCCGTCCCAGGGATGGTAGCCGGCGGCCGCAACTCTGTACCAGACATAGGCCTCGACCGGGTCCAACCCGACCCCCACCCCGCTCCGGTACCAGCGCCCGATCTGCGTCTGGGCGTGGCTGGAGCCGCGCTCCGCCGCGACCCGATACCCGTGCGCGGCTTGGAACAGGGGCACTGCCAAGCAGCCTGGCATCCTCTCCAGGTCCCCGGGCGGGAGTTCGGCGTCTACCTTGACGAGGCCATGGGCGTTCAAGGCGGACCAGACCAGGCGTGAACCGGACCCCGAAAAACGAAAGGCCCCAAGACCCTCCGCCCATGGGAAAATGGGGGGTGCAAAGGAATCCCCCCATGACCCACGCCACCGAATCCCCCGTCATCCGCGCCCCCCACGGCACGCACCTGCACTGCAAGGGGTGGGTGCAGGAGGCGGCGCTGCGGATGCTCATGAACAACCTGGACCCCGACGTGGCCGAGCGCCCCGAGGACCTCATCGTCTACGGGGGGCTGGGCAAGGCAGCCCGCAACTGGGACTGCTTCAACGCCATCGTCAAGGAACTCAAGCACCTGGGCGACGAGGAGACCCTCCTGGTGCAGTCCGGCAAGGCCGTGGGCGTCGTGCGCACCCACGCGGACGCCCCCCGGATCCTCATCGCCAACTCCAACCTGGTGCCCAGGTGGGCCACCTGGGAGCACTTCCGGGAACTGGACCAGAAGGGCCTGATGATGTACGGCCAGATGACCGCGGGCAGCTGGATCTACATCGGCAGCCAGGGCATCGTCCAGGGCACCTACGAGACCTTCGCGGAAGCGGGACGGCAGCACTTCGGCGGCACCCTGGCGGGCACCTGGACCCTCACCGCGGGCCTGGGCGGCATGGGCGGCGCCCAGCCCCTGTCCGTGACCATGAACGGCGGCGTGGCCCTGTGCGTGGAGGTGGACCGCACCCGCATCGACAAGCGCCTGCAGACCCGCTACCTGGACGAGTGGACCGATGACCTGGACGACGCCCTGGCCCGGGTGGAGCGCTACGTGGCCGAGAAGAAGGCCGTCTCCATCGGGCTCCTGGGCAACGCCGCGGAGATCCTGCCCGAGCTGGTGCGGCGCGGCGCCAGGCCCCACCTGGTCACGGACCAGACCTCGGCCCACGACGAGTACAACGGCTACCTCCCCGCGGGGCTGACCCTGGTCGAGGCGGAGGCGATGCGCCGGAACGAGCCCGAGGCCTACGTGCAGCGGGCCCTGGCCTCCATGCGGACCCATGTGGAGGCCATGCTGGCCTTCCAGAAGACGGGCTCGGTGGTCTTCGACTACGGCAACAACATCCGGGCCCAGGCCCAGCGCGCGGGCTGCGAGCGCGCCTTCGACTTCCCCGGCTTCGTGCCGGCCTTCATCCGCCCCCTGTTCTGCAAGGGGATCGGCCCCTTCCGCTGGGCGGCCCTGTCCGGGGACCCCGAGGACATCGCCGTGACGGACCGCGCCATGATGGAGCTCTTCCCCGACAACGAGGGCATGATCCGCTGGATCAAGGCCGCCCAGGAGAAGATCGCCTTCCAGGGCCTGCCCGCGCGCATCTGCTGGATCGGCGCCGGGGAGCGGCACCTGGCGGGCCTGAAGTTCAACGAGCTGGTGCGGGAGGGCAGGCTCAAGGCCCCCATCGTCATCGGCCGGGACCACCTGGACTCGGGGTCGGTGGCCAGCCCCAACCGGGAGACCGAGGGCATGAAGGACGGCTCGGACGCCGTGTCGGACTGGCCGCTCCTGAACGCCATGACCGCCTGCAGCGGCGGCGCCTCCTGGGTGAGCTTCCACCATGGCGGCGGCGTGGGCATGGGCTATTCCCAGCACGCGGGCGTGGTCGTCGTGGCCGACGGCACGGAGCGGGCCGACCGCTGCATCCGCCGGGTGCTGTGGAACGACCCGGCCATGGGCGTCTTCCGCCACGCCGACGCGGGCTACGAGTCCGCCCGGGAACACGCCGGGAAGATCGGCCTCCACATCCCCATGGGTTGAAGCCATGCTCGTGCCCGACCTCGACGACCTGATCCTGGAGCACGACGACGAGTCGGGCCTCCAGGAGCTGGGCCGGCGCGTCCTCTCCCGGGGCCCCTGGACGAGCATGGCCTTCCTCGTGAAGACCCGCGCCACTGCGGACGGGGCCTGGGAAGGCCCCTTCCTGTGGCTGCACCGCTACCAGAAGGTTGCCCAGGGCTGGAAGCTGGTGAGCCGGTTCCACACCACCGAGGTGGCGCAGCTGGAGGCCCTGCTGGGGGCCCTGGACGGGTGGAGGGACACCCTCTCAGGAAATTGAAGGCTGCTTTCCGTAGAACACCACACGGTTGCGGCCGGCGCGCTTGGCCTCGTACAGCGCCAGGTCCGAGGCCTCGAGGATCTCGTCCACGGTGCTGTCCCGGGTCGCGCACACCACGCCGATGCTCGCGGTCAGGGTGAGCGGGCCCGAGCGGGTCTTCAGGATGCAGCTGCCGATCTTCTCCAGGAGGGTTTCGAAGGCCGCCATCCCGTCCCCGTCCCCATGGAGGGGCAGGATGACCAGGAACTCCTCGCCGCCGATCCGTCCCACGGAATCATAGGCGCGCACGCTCTCGGCCATGAGGTGCGCGAGGCCGCACAGGCAGTCGTCCCCGGTCTGGTGGCCATACTGGTCGTTGATCTGCTTGAAGTGGTCGAGGTCCACCATGCCTACGGCCAGGACGCCATCCTGGCGGTTGTTGCGGGCCAGTTCCCGGGAGAGCTGATCGAGGATGGCCCGGCGGTTGGGCAGGCCCGTCAAGGCGTCATGGGTCGCCTGGTAGGCCAGGTGGTCCCGGCTCTCGAGGAGCGAGTCCTGCAGCTGCAGCATCCGCCGCCCGACCTCCACCCGCGCGCGCAGCTCCCCGGGATCGAAGGGTTTCGAGACGTAGTCGTCGGCGCCGGCCTCCAGGCCCTCGACGATCGCCTCCTTCCCGCTCCGCGAGGTGAGGATGATGAGGTAGGGCACCCGCTGTCCCGGCAGGGCGCGGACCCTCCGCACGATCTCCGGCCCCTCCAGGCCCGGCATGATCCAGTCGAGGATGGCGAGCCGCGGGGCATCGGGACGCTGGAGCGCCTCCCAGGCCTCCTCGCCGTCCAGGGTCTCCACCACCTCGTGGCCCAGCTTTCTCAGCAGCTGGCCCAGGACGGCGCGGGAGGTGTAGTCGTCATCCGCAATGAGTATTTTCACAGATCACCATTCTAAGGTATTTCCCTTCGGTGGAACCGGGTCGTGCCCCAGAATTCCGAACGCCGGGCCTCAGCGTGTCCCAGTGGCCCGGAAGGTGAACCCGTCGTCCAGGAGGGTGCGATAGGCGTTGCGGTCCTTCTTCATGGCGAGGATGCCCGCCTCCCGTTCCTGGAGGCCGAAGACCACGTCCCGGGTCGTGTCCTCCAGGGCCAGGCTGAGCGCGCAACCCTGGCCTTCCGGGGTGCTGCGGGCGCTCCAGTCCAGAGCGCGCCGGACGGTGTGCTGGCTGAAGGTGCCCAGGACGGGTTGGAGGCCGCAGGGCGCCCGCAGGGCCATGCGCAGCTGGAAATGGTCCTCGCCCCGGACCTGCACGGGATACTGGCGGGGCGCCCCGGCCTTCTGGAGGAGGGGGGGCGGGCTGAGGGCCCCGATGGGGGCCAGGGTGGCTTCCGGTCCGTTCCAGAGGAGCGCGTCGGGATGGACCAGGTCCACTGTGACCTGGAAGGGCGTAGCCAGGTCCCAGGGATCTCCGTGCCCGGCCACCACCAGGGTCGCCGCGGGGGGCAGGTGGAAGACGGAAGCGAGCAGGTGGTCCCGGAGGTCCCTGGGAGCCTCCCGGGCCGCCGTCCAGCGCAGTCCCCGGCCCCGCCCCTCCTCCGTGAGGACCACGCGGGCCCTGAGGGCGCCCGCGGCATCCAGGGCCCCCGTGACGTCCATCCTGAGACCCGGCCGGCGGATGGCGCCTTCGGGAACCGCGACCCACAGGGCCCCGCCCGGCAGGCAGAGCATCACCTGGCGGCCCCGGTGGGCTTCGGACAGGTAGCCCAGGGGCGACAGGGCATCCGTGGGATCCACGAGGAGGAAGCGCCCTTCGCGGGTGTCCACCTCCGCGGGAAGCCCCAGGGAATGCTCCAGCCTCAGCGCTGCGATGGCATGGTTGAAGCACGGGAAGGGCGTCGCCCCGGGCTCGACGAAAGCGTCCTGGATCGTGGCCAGGACCGGTACCCCTGTCAATCCCCCCGTCTTCGCGAGGGCCAGGAACAGGCAGGCCATGTCCTTGCAGTCCCCGTAGGCCCGCCGGACCACCTCGGGGGCGCTTTCCGGCACCCAGCCCCGCTCCGCCGTCAGGTAGACCTGCTTGTAGCGGATGTTGCGGCCCAGCCACGCCCAGAGCCGGGCCAGGAACCGCGCCGGGTCGGCCTCGGGCGCGCCCAGGACCCCCACCGGGCGGATCCGGCCCTCGAACTGGGCGGCTTCCCAGGAGGCCAGGCTGTCCCAGGACGCGAAGGAGGGCGGTCCCTTGAGTTCCGGGTCCAGGAAGCGAAGGTCGAGGTGGGGCAGCACGTTCCGGGCATAGGGCGCGCCAAGCTCGTTCCTGGGCAGCGGGGGGAGGTCGTCGGCGGTGAAGGACTCGCCCGGGATGAACGCCACGTGCTTCACCCAGGGGTCCAGGCACTGGGGACCCAGGACGACGGTCACCTTCCCCAGGCTGGTGAACCAGCCGCCCTGTTTGGCCGTAACGATCTCCTTGCGCCGGACGGGGTTCGGTTCAAGAAGGGACCAGCCGTCCACCGGTCCGAGGGGACTCCGGGCCACTTCCAGGGATTCGAAGGCGAGGATGCTGCCCTTGACGACCCTGGGCAGGCTGGCATGGGCCTCGGAACCCGTGGACACCTCCCACGGCGTCAGGGTGCCCCGGATGGTCAGGACCTTGTCGGAATCCAGGCGGACCATCTCCCCGTCGGGCTTGAGGTTCCAGCCCTTGAGCTGCTTGAGCGTCCAGGTGCCCTGGCCGGAGAAGCGGCAGGAGGCCTCCGGGAAGCCGCCTTCGGTCAGGACCCGCACGACCCGGAGGCCGTGGGTGCGGATCTCCCCGTCCCCGCCGTAGGCCACCTCCGTGCGGTCCAGCAGGACCCAGGCTTCGGCGCCCGCGGGCGGCTGCTGCGGGCGGGCCTGTTCCACGGCCTGCCGGGCCCACCCGGGGAGCTGCGACAGGTCCTGGGCCGGCCCCTGGCCGGAAAGGGAGGCCCAGGCCAGGCCCGCCATGGCGAGGAGGTGCGCGCGGTTCGCCATGTCACTCCTTGACCAGGGTCAGGCCCATGTCCAGCCCCTTTTCCACCCAGCCCAGGAAGGTCCTGAAGGCGAGATGGTCCTTGCCCGGCCCCACCAGCCGGCTCGCGTCCACCTTGAACGCCACGTCCACCCGGGTGCCCTCGGGGTCCGGGGTCGCCACCGCCGTCCAGTCCACGGAACCCCAGGCGTTCGCCTCCTTCAGCCCGGCCGGGGCGGCCAGCTTCCAGCCCCGGGGCACCCGGAACCGGCAGGTTGCGTTCAGCACCCTGCAGTCGTCCATCTGGATGGGCCGGGTCCGGGTCTCGGGCCAGGACCGGGGCAGCGCGACCGGGGCCGGCAGCCCCGGGAAGGGCACCACCTCCCGGGTGCGCAGGCCCTCCACGGCGCGGGTCCCGGCCACCTCCCAGGTGAGGTTCAGCTCCGGGTCGGTGGCGTGGAGCACCTCGGCCCGGGTCACGGTGAGCAGCTTCGAGCGGTCCTCGAAGGCCTGCTTGAGCCTGCGGCCCTGTTCCGCGGGGTCCCACCTCAGGTAGTCGCAGCGCTCGTCGTACTCGGGCAGGCCCGAGAACAGGGCCCGCACCTTGAACGTGTCGACCTCCTCCTCCAGCTGGAGGGTGTAGGCGTAGCGGAGCTGGTTCAGGCTGGAGGGCTGGACGGGAACGGGGTGCAGCCGCGCGGACCAGTCCGCGGGATCCACCAGCAGCCCGCGCGTGCCCTGGTAGGGCCCGCCGATGATGCCCACGGGCATGAACCGGTTGCCCACCTGGAACCAGCCGTAGCCCTTGCCGTCGGCGGTCTTCACGCCCATGATGAGGCCGTCGAACTGGAAGATGGTCTTCAGCGAAGGCCGGAAGCTGTCCTGCTGGCGGTCGACCACGAACAGGAGCACGGGCTGCACCTGGGAATCCCGGAGGACCTGGAAGGCCAGGTAGTGCATCCCCAGCGCGCTGGTGTGTCCGCAGAGCGCGATGTCGTTGAGATCCGCCTCGCTGCGGGGGGGGTCGCCCTTCCGCGCTTCCCCCCTCTCCTCGTAGGTCAGCTTCGCATCGTTCCGGATCCGTTTCTCGATGCGCGCCAGCAGGAGCTGGGTGCGCTGGAGGGGGTCGGCGGGCAGGTCCTTCTGCAGGTCCCGGAGCAGGGCGCGGTAGGCCGAGCCCAGGGTCAGGTTGGAGAAGCTCGGCCTGAAGAGGTAGTCGGCCACCTTCCCCCAGTATTCCAGAGGATCCTGGATCTGGTCCGAGACTCCAGGAGAAGGCCGGTAGCAGAAGAGCTGAGGCCACCCCTCAAGGCCCCGGGCGGAATAGGGGGCTTCCTCCAAGGCCGGCAGGTCCCGGAAACGGAACCAGTGGGCGCCGCGCGGCCCGTCGTCCCCGGTTTCCAGGTGCAGGGCCTTGGCGTCCAGCACGGCCGAGCCCATCCAGAAGTTACGGGGGACCGACACCTGCAGGAAGCGGCTGGGGAAGGGCCTGAGGATCGGCCGGCGGAAGGTCATGCCGTACAGGGCCGTGCTCTCCTCCTCCCAGTGCAGATCCACCACGCAGTCGGAGGTCAGGCCCGGCGGGATCACCACGGCGCGCTCGCCCTTCAGGTTGGCACGCTGCACGGTCTGCCTGGCGAAGTCCTGGACGGTGCTGATGGCCACGGCCCGGCCATCGGGGTAGACCGTCCTGCCCTCCAGGAACTTGACGACGTGGTCGAAGGGTTCAAGGTTGGCCGCCGCCTTGCCGGCCTCGTTATAGATGCGGATGCGGAGGCGGAAGGAGTTGGTCCGGTAGGTGTAGTCCGCCCGCTCCTCCAGGATCACCGCGCCGCAGGGGGGCGCCCCGTTGGCTTCCCGGATGGCCCACACCTCCGGCGGCACGGGGGCCGTGGTGGCTTCGGGACCGAAGAGGAACTCGCCCAGGGTGGGCAGCGCCTTGGGAGGGGGCGGGGCCGCGTGCCCCCATGCCCCAAGCATGATAAACAAAATCAAATATTTAAAGGAGACCATGGCATTCCCGGACCCGTTCGGCGGATGGACGAGACAGCGCCCCTGGAGTCAGGACAGCTGCATGAACTGTTGCGTTTACGAAAGGATAGCAGGGAACCCCCGGTGCCGGCAGGGCTATCGCATCACCCTTGACTGAGGTCCCCCCGATTCCCCCCGGTACCTCCGCCGGCGCGGCCGGCGGAGGTTAAAGATGGGCCCAGGGGAGACGAGGGGGCCCTGTTGGCACGCCTTGGCTCCGATCCTTGGCGTGGAGCATGGAAGGGTTGGCCCTCATCGGGGGCCTGAGGCTTCGAGTCCAGTGGTCGGCGGCACCGGTCGGCGCCGACGTTGCAAGCTAAAGTCGGCGCCAACAGGTAACAACCACCCTTACTCGAAGCCTCAGGTCCCCCAGGAGGGATAGGCCGTCCCTGCTTCTCCCCCTACCTCGGAGCCAAGGTGTGCGAACGTGGCCCCATCGTCCCCACCCGGCCATCTTTAACCGACGCCGGCTGCGCCGGCGGAGGAACGGGGGGCACGTCTGGGACCTCAGGGATTGGTGATGCGATGGCCCTGCCGGTGCCGGTGCGCCGCCTACCTTGTTCGGAAGGGCCGTGCGATGCTGGAAGGTTCAGGAGTCTTCATGCCCGTCGCCCTCAGCCTCGTCAAGGTCACCAAGCGCTTCGGCGCCCAGCCCATCCTGGAAGGGCTGTCCTTCGGCCTGCAGATGGGGGAGAAGGTGGGGCTCATCGGCCGCAACGGCGCCGGCAAGTCGACGCTCTTCAAGCTCCTGGCCGGGGAGGACACGCCCGACGCGGGCGAGGTGGTGGTCACCCAGGGCCAGCGCATCGCCCGGCTTTCCCAGGACCCCCACTTCCCCCCCGACGCCACCGTGCGCACGGCCCTGGAGTGGGCCCTGGCCGACCACCGGGACCTGATCCGCCGCCACGGGGAGATCCACGAGGCGCTGCAAGCCGTCACCCCCGACCAGGCCGACCGCCTCCACCAGGAGCTCGACAGCGTGGAGCACCACCTGAACCACATGGGCTGGGATCTGGAGCCGCGCCTCAAGGAGGCCCAGACCACCTGGGGCCTCACCGACCTGGAGGCCACGGTGGAATCCCTGTCGGGCGGCTGGCGCAAGCGGGTGGCCCTGGCCCAGGCCTGGCTCAAGGACCCCGACGTGCTGGTGCTGGACGAGCCCACCAACCACCTGGACCCCGAGCAGGTGGAAAAGCTCGAGCTCTGGCTCCAGGGCTTCGGGGGCGCGCTCCTGCTCATCACCCATGACCGCCACCTCCTGGACGGCGTGGTGGACCGCATGCTGGAGCTGGAGAACGGGAACGTCACCAGCTACGACGGCTCGTACAGCGACTACCTCCTGGAGCGGGCCGACAAGGAGTTCCGGGAGTCCCGGCTCACCGAGCACATGCAGAACCGCCTGCGCCGGGAGCTGGCCTGGCTCCGCCGCGGCGCCAAGGCCCGCACCCGCAAGTCCAAGCTGCGCATCGACGACGTGCTGAACCTCAACGACGAGGTGAAGGACCGCACCCGCCAGGAGCAGAAGGTCGCCCTCACCTTCGCCGGGGGCGCCAACCGCTCCGACTCCCTCCTGAACGCCGAGCAGGTCCACTTCACCTATCCCGGCACCACCCGCGAGCTGGCCGGGGGCCTGGACCTGGTCCTGCAGCGCCGCATGCGCATCGCCATCCTGGGCCCCAACGGCTGCGGCAAGAGCACCCTCCTGAAGCTGCTCCTGGGCGAACTGGAGCCCTCCCGGGGCACCATCGTACGGCATCCCAGGCTCTCCATCTCGGCCATCTCCCAGGGCCGGGGCGAGCTGCGGGGGGACCTGAGCGTGGCCGACAACATCGCCGAGCGCGCCTCCATGGTGAAGGTGGGCGGGCAGGAACTGCTGGTGCTGGTATACCTGGCCCGTTTCGGCTTTCCCGCCGACCAGCAGAAGCGGGCCGCGGGCACCCTGTCCGGCGGCGAGCGCAACCGCCTCCTCCTGGCCAAGGCCATGCTGCTGCCCTCGGACCTCCTGGTGCTGGACGAACCCACCAACGACCTGGACATCCCCACCCTCCAGAACCTGGAGGAGGCCCTGATGGACTATCCCGGGTCCCTGCTGCTCGTGAGCCACGACCGGTTCTTCCTGGACACGGTGGCCACCCACACCCTCGCCTTCAATCCCGAGGGAACGCCCCGCTGGGAGCTGTACGAAGGCAACCCCACCTCCGTCAAGCGGCTCCGGGCCGAGCGCGCCCTGGAGGCGCCCCGGGCGGAAACCGTCGCCAAGGTCCGCACGGAAACCCGGGAGCCGGCCAAGCGCAAGCCCGGCCTGTCCCAGAAGGAGGAGCGGCGCCTGGGGGAGCTGGAGGCCGCCATGGCCGCCCTGCAGACCCGCATCCAGGCCCTGGAGGCCCTCATGGCCGATCCGGCCGCCTTCATCACGGGGGAGGCGCCCGGCCACCAGGCGCTCCGGGACCGGGACGCCGCCAAGGACGAACTGGAGGCCCTGGAAATGGATTGGCTCGAACTGGAAGAGAAACGCCCCCTGTGACCTTGCATTAGGGCGCATCATGGAAAGAGCCAAAGGGCCCCATGCAAACCACCCCCCGTTCCACCCAGGCAGGACCCGAGGAAGGCCGTTCCCCGGCCGTCCTGGCCCAGTGCGCCCTGAAGGGCTTCTTCCAGGTCACCGACCGCTGGGGCCTGGACACCCGGGAACAGATGGCCCTGCTGGGCCAGCCGCCCCGCTCCACCTTCTTCGCCTGGAAGGAGGGCAGCCGGGCCATCCTCCCCACCGACACCCTGGAGCGCATCAACTGCGTCCTGGGCATCTGGAAAGCCCTGCGCAACGTCATCCCCGACGTGCCCGAGGCCCTGGCCTGGGTGCGCCGGCCCAACGACAGCCCCCTCTTCGAGGGAGCCTCGCCCCTGGCCTTCATGGCCGGCGGGAAGATTCCCGACCTGACCGACGTGCGCCGGTTCCTGGATGCGCGGATCGGCGTGCGCTAAAGTCTGAAGGATGACCGAGTCCGGCACGTCTTCGACCCCGGCCCGCAATCCGGGGATCGACCTCCTGCGCGGCCTCTCCATCCTCCTGGTGGTCCTCCACCACGTGGGCCTGCGCATCCCCCTGAAGCAGGGGGTCCTGGCGGCCTTCCTGCCGAAATGGTGCCTGAACGCCCTGATCTACAACGGGTACGAAGCCGTGTTCGTGTTCTTCGTGATCTCGGGCTTCCTCATCGCCGGCAACACCCTGGCCCGGTGGGGGCGCCTGGGGGCCATGCACGCCCGCACCTTCTACGCCCGGCGCGCCGCGCGCATCCTGCCCTGCCTTCTGGTGCTGGTGGCTCTCCTCAGCGCGCTGCACCTCTCGGGGGCCCGGGACTTCCACATCGCCCGCAACGGCCAGACTCTGGCCCGGGCCGTCGTCTCGGCCCTGGGGCTGCACCTGAACTGGTACGAAGGCCGCACCGGCTACCTCCCTGGCAACTGGGACGTCCTGTGGTCCCTGTCCATCGAGGAGGTCTTCTACCTGGCCTTCCCCCTGGTATGCCTGGGCCTGCGCCGGGACCGCGTGCTGGTGCCCGCCCTGGCCCTGCTGGCCCTGTCCCTGCCCGCCTCCCGTGCCGCACTGGCGGGAACGCCCGTGTGGCAGGAGAAGGCCTACCTGCCGGGCATGGCCGGCATCGCCACGGGCGTCCTGGGCGCCCTGGCCGCCGCGCGCCTGGCCCGGCCCCGGCCGGCCGCCCTGCGGACGCTCACGCTCCTGGGCGCCGCCGGCCTGATGGCCGTCTTCTGCTTCGAGGGCCGGCTCTGGTCCTGGCTGGGCAACGGCACGATGCTGGTGCTCACCGGCTCCTCCGTCCTGCTGGTGCTCGCCTGCCACTGGCAGCAGACGACCGGCAACCACCCTTCCCTTCCATCACGTCGGACTTCCGCTTGGCCCTGCGGTTTGGCCTCCGCTTGGTCATCCGGTTGGGCCTCCGTTTGGTCCTACGTTTGGTCATCTGGCTGGGCCACCGCCTGGCTGCGCTCCTTCGGCCGGCTCAGCTACGAGATCTACCTCACCCACATGTTCGTGGTGTGGCCCGTGGTGCGGATCTTCAGGGCCCACGGCGGAGGTCTGGCCTGGGGCTTCCTTTGGTACCTGCCGGCGGTGGCAGCCTCATGGGTGCTGGGTTGGCTGGTGGCGCGGTACATCTCCGTGCCCTGCGAGCGGGTGGTGCGCCGGTGGCTGCTGGACTCCAGCCCCACGTCCACATAAGTCTTAAATTAGACATTTTAATTGCAGGAGTCCACCTGTGGACTAAACTGGAGAACAAGGGAGGTCATCCATGCCGTCCGAGGCGAACCCCCAGCCCCTCGTTCCCGAGCTCGCCCATTCCCCCACGGATCTTTCGGAAGCGGCCCTGAAGGGCTTCTTCCATATCGCCGGCGCCTGGGACCTGTCGACCCGGGACCAGCTGATCCTCCTGGGCCAGCCGCCCCGCTCCACCTTCTTCGCCTGGAAGAAGGCCACCCGTACCACCCTGTCCCAGGACACCCTGGAGCGCATCAGCTACCTCCTGGGCATCTGGAAGGCCCTGCGGATCCTCATCCCCGACGAGGCCCAGGCCCTGGCCTGGGTCCACAAGCCCAACGACAACCCCCTGTTCGGGGGCGTTCCCCCTCTGGAAGTCATGACCCGGGGCAGGATCCTGGACCTGGCCGAGGTGCGCAGGCTCCTGGATGCTCGCAGAGGCGTATGGTAGAGCCTGATCTCGCCGCCATCGCCTGGCCCCGGGCCTGCCTGATCGTCGCGGCCCGGTTTCCGGAAGTCCCGCTTTGGGAAGGCATCCCCCCTGAATTCTGGGACCGCCTCGACCACCTCGAGGCCCTCACCAACCCGCGGCTCCGGACCCGGCAAGCCCGTTCCAGCTACGTCCAGTGGCCCTTCCGGAACCCCCGGCCCGGTCGGTTCTCCACGGATACGCTCGGCGCCTTCTACGCCGCGCGGGAGCAGGCCGCGGCCATCGCGGAGACGGTCCACTACCAGGCCATCCGCTGCCGGGAGGACCGCCTGGAACCCCACGAATTCGACATGCGTGTGCTGGGCGCGAAGATCCAGGTGAACTTCCATGACGTCCGGGCCGAAAGGGCGGCCCCCTTCCCCGGCATCCTGGACCCCGCTTCGCACGGGGCCTCCCGGGTCCTGGCCACCGCCCTGGCGGAACGGGGATCCGCAGGCCTCGTGTTCAACTCGGTCCGGGACCCGGCCCACGGGGCATGCGTGGCGGCCTTCAGGCCTGAGGTTGTGCTGGCCTGTTCCCACCTGAAGTTCCTGGCCTATCGCTGGACGGGCGAACAGGTGCTCGTCCTTTACGAGAAACGGCCGATCTGAACCTACCAGGGCGTCTCCGTCCGCTCGTGGCAGGTGACGCACACCCGCTTGCAGGCCTCGAAGCCGGTGAGTTCCAGTTCGGGGGTCAGGAAGCCCTCCTTCACGGGCTCCTCCCGCATGAGGTCCGTGCTGAGGTACTTCTTGTTGTCGTCGGAGAAGATGGTCACCACCACGGCGTCCGGCCCCAGGCGCTCCTGAAGCCTGAGCGCGCCCAGGAAGTTGGCGCCGCTGGAGATGCCCACGCCCAGGCCCAGGGTGGAGGCGAGTTTCTGGGCCATGAGGATGGCGTCACCGTCGTCCACGGCCACCACGTCGTCCACCTCGTCCAGCTTGACGATGGAGGGGATGAATTCGTCGGAGATACCCTGGATGCGGTGCTTGCCGACCTTGTGGCCGGTGGAGAGGGTGGGCGAGTTGGCGGGTTCCAGGGGGTGGATCTTCACGGCGGGGTGCATGGACCGCAGGTACGCCCCCACGCCCATGATGGTGCCGCCCGTGCCCACACCGGCCAGGAAGGCGTCGGGGACCAGGCCCATGGACTGCAGCTGCCACCAGATCTCCGGCCCGGTGGTCTGGACGTGGGCGGCCACGTTGTCCTCGTTGGAGAACTGGCAGGGCAGGAAACAGCCGGGCGTGTCCGCCGCCAGTTCCTCCGACAGCCGGATGCTGCCCAGGAAGCCGCCCTCCTCCCTGCTCACCAGGCGGATGACCGCGCCGAAGCTGCGGATGAGGTCCTTGCGCTCCTGGCTCATCCAGTCCGGCATGAAGATCGTCACCGGGTGCCCCATGGCCCGCCCCAGGGCCGCGAAGGAGATTCCCGTGTTGCCGCTGGTGGCTTCGGCGATGGGCGCCCCGGGCGCCAGGAGGCCGCGCCCGTAGGCCATCTTCAGCACATGGAGCGCCATGCGGTCCTTGATGCTGCCGGTCATGTTCAGGTTCTCCGCCTTGGCGAAGATCCGGCGCGCCTGGCCCCGGTAGGTGAAATGGACCGCCAGCAGGGGCGTGTTGCCCACCAGGTGGCCCAGTTCCTTGAGGCGGCGGGGGGTATCCAGAACGATCATGCAAACCTCATCAATGCTCATCAATGCTCATCAGCGGCCCGTCTCGCACGGGCAGCATCCGTTTTCAGGAGGATCCTACAGAGCTCTCGGCCCGGGCGCGCTTTCCTGCATGTAGCGGTACTTCTGCGCGAGATCCTCGTCCGAGTCCTGGAATTTCAAGGCGATGTCATGGAATTCCGCTTCGACCTGGAACAGTCCGTCCAGGATGTCGGGGTCGAAGCGCGTGCCCCTGCCCTCCTTGAGGCTTTCCAGAGCTGCGGCGTGGGAGATCGCGGCTTCCTGGAGCTTCCTGCAGGTGAGGGTGTCGTAGGCGTCCGCCACGGCCACCAGCCGGGCCGAAAGGGGTATCGCCTCGCCCCGGAGGCCCTGCGGGTAGCCGCTCCCGTCCCATTGCTCCTGGTGGCAGTAGGCGATTTCCTTGGCCAGGGCCAGGAACTGCCCGGCTCCGCCCACCTGGCCCTCCGCCGCCTCGAGAATCTCCCTTCCAAGCTGGGGGTGGCGCTTGACGATCTCGAATTCGTCGGGAGTGTAGGCCCCGCGCTTGTAGAGGAGCCGGTCAGGCAGGCCCACCCTGCCGAGGTCGTGGAGGGGGGCCGCCCGGAAGAGCTGTTCGATGGTCGTGGCGGTCAGGGCGGCGGCGAACCTGGGATGGTGCCTCAGCTGCTGGGCCAGAGCGTGCGTGTAGTGCTGGATGCGGCGCAGGTGACGGCCCACCGCCCCTTCGCGGATCTCGGCCATGGTCGCCATGGCCGCGATGGTCACGTCCCGGACGATGGCCAGCTCCCGGGTGCGCCTGAATACTTCGATTTCCAGGGACGTGCTCCTCTCCTTGAGCATTTCCCGGGCGGCCCTGAGCTGCAGATGGTTGGCCACCCGGGCCAGGAGGATGGACGGACTGATGGGCTTGGTGATGTAGTCCACGGCCCCCAGCTCCAGGCCGATCCGCTCGTCCTCCTCCTGGTTCCTGGCCGTCAGGAAGATCACGGGGATGTCCCGGGTCGCAGGGTAGCCCTTGAGGCGCCGCAGGACTTCATACCCGTCCAGGTCCGGCATCATGATGTCCAGCAGGATGAGATCCGGGCCCGTCTCCGCCGTGGCGATCCGGATGCACTTCTCGCCGTGGTTGGCGACCTGGACCCGGTAGTGATCCTTGAGCAGGGCACTGATCTGCGTCAGATAATCCGGCGTGTCATCCACCACCAGGACGGTGGGCTTGAACGCAGGTTCAAGAACTTCGTTCATGGGCCGCTCCTTCCATCAGGTTAGATGAAAGGAGTGGCCAGGGTCGAGCAGGCGTTCTTCAGGGCGGGGAGAATTTACATAATTCCGACCCGTTTCGTCAGGAAAAAATTACCTCTTTCTTTTCGCTTTTTTTGCGCCATATTTGAGCGCTCGGAGGTCGAGCGTGCTGGCGATGTGGGTTCCCGAAATGCCGTTTCAGATGGCCTGCCAGGCGGACGCAGGCCTGAAGGACCGGCCCCTGGCCTTCCTGAGCGCCGGCCCCCAGCGCACCCCCTGCCTCTGGCTCGTGAACCGCAGGGCCCGGGAGGAGGGCGTGGCCCCCGGGGAGCCCATGGACCAGGCCCTGCGCCGCCTGCCCGGGCTGCGGGTGCTGGACCCCGCCCCCCAGACCTGGTGGGAGGCCCAGGGCCTGCTGGGGGAGTTCCTGCAGCAGTGGTCCCCCCAGGGCCTCCTGGGGCGCATGGGCGAGGCCCTGGTGGACCTGCACGGCACCGCCCGCCTCTACGGGGGGCCCCGGGACGCCGCCAGCCGCATGCAGAAGGACCTGGCCCGGTCCATGGGCTGGACCAGCCACGGCGGCCTCTCCCTCAGCGCCACGGCGGCGCGGCTGGCCACCCGGGCCGTGGAGGCCGGCCGCATGGCCCTGGAGGAGGTGCCCGACGGCGCGGAGAAGGTCTTCCTGGCTCCCCACCCCCTGGGGCGCCTGCCCGACCTCACGCCCCGGGTGCGGTTCCGCTTCCAGCGCCTGGGCCTGACCCGCTTCGGGGATCTGCAGCCCGTGCCCCTGCCCACCCTCAGCCAGATCATGCCCGAGCCCGACGCGAGGCAGGCCCTGAGCCGCGCCCGGGGGGAGGACCGGCCCCGCCTGCCCATGCTGGCCGACCCCCTGGGGGAGTCCCGGCACCCCTGGCGCCTGGAGCCCCCCTGCCTGCCGGAGGAGGTCCCCCTGGCCTTCTGGTGCCTGGAGCGCTTCTGGAACGACGGCCGCTCCCCCCGCCAGCTCACCCTGCGCTGGTGGGACGTGGACGGCGCGGCCCACCACTGGAAGGCGCCCCAGGAACTCCTGGCCGAGCCGCCCATGGTCCTGGCCCGCTTCGTGGAAGCCGCCTTCCGCAAGGGCGCCGAGCGGCGCATCCTCGTGCACCGCCTGGAGCTGCACATGGCCTGGGGCCTGGGGCGGGCCCGGGCGCTCTTCGAGGCGCCGCTCACCCGCAAGCTGGGCGCCCTGGAAACCACCCTGGCCCGGCTGCGGCGGCGTTTCCCGGACCAGCCCGTGCTGCCCGGCTGGGCCCGGGAAGCCCCCCCCGGCCAGGTCGAGGAGTCGGCATGAGCTTCCTCCTGGCCGTCACGGACTTCGCCACCGGAGAGGGGGTCTACACCGCCGACATGGCCGCCCAGCTGGCACAGCGCCTGGGCTACGGCGCCATCGCCGCCTGGGACCACGGCCTCCACGGCTGGCCCCGGCTGCGGGAGGCGGCGCTGGCCGCGGGCCTCACGCCCCTCCTGGGCAGCCGCTTCCCCTGGCGTGGCTTCGCCTTCGGGGCCCTGCCCCACACCGACCGGGGCTACGCCGAGCTGTGCCGCCTCCTCACGGACCAGGCCCACGGCCGCGAAGGGGACCCGCCCCGGGACTGCGCGCTGTTCGCCGAAAGCCTCGAGGGACAGGAATACCTGGCCCGGGAGGGCTTCGCCCCCCACCTCCTGGCCCACGGCCGCAACCAGCCCGAGACCGCCCGGGCCCTGGCCCTGGGCCTGCCCGGGGCCGCCCCGCAGGTGCTGCGCTTCCGCCGCGGGGCGGGCCTGGAGCTGCACCGCCTCAAGCGGGCCATGGCCCAGCGCTCCACCCTCACCCGCACCGAGCTCCTGTGGGACCCCCGGGACGCCGCCGTCACCCGGGCCGCCTGGGAGGCCCGCTTCCCCGGCGCCGACCCCGGCCTCGCGAGGGCTGCCGACGGGCTCCTGGAAAAGCTGCGGGGCTGGCGCATGCACTGGGGCGACTGGGTGATGCCCAGGCCCCTGTGCGCCCGGGACCTGGACCTGGACGCCGAGCTCAGGGCCCGGATCCGCCAGGGCATCCCCCGGCGCTACGCCGCGCCCCCGCCGGAGCTGGAGGCCCGCCTCGACCTGGAGCTGGACCTCATCCGCCGCAAGCGCTTCGCGGGCTACTTCCTGGCCGTGCACGACATCGTCCGGGAGGCCAAGGCCACCCGCACCTGCGGCCGGGGCTCGGGGGCGGCCTCCATCGTCAGCTACCTGCTGGGCATCACCAACGTGGACCCCATCGCCACCAACCTCATGTTCGAGCGCTTCCTCTCCGACGCGCGGCTGGACCCCCCGGACCTGGACATCGACTTCGCCTGGGACGAGCGGGACGCCGTCATCGCCTCCGTGTTCCGCCGCTACGGCGCCGACCGGGTGGCCATGGTCTCCAACCACGTGTACTTCAAGCCCAAGGGGGCCCTGCGGGACGTGGCCCTGGCCCACGGCCGCCCCGAGGCCGAGCTCAAGGTCCTGGCCCGCTTCATCCGCGGCTGGGACGAGGGGATCCAGGGCATCCAGGACAACCCCGCCTGGGCCCCCATCCTCGCCCAGGCCCAGGCCCTCCAGGGGCACTTCCACCAGCTCTCGGTGCACCCCGGCGGCACCGTCATCGCCCCGGGCTCCCTGTGGCACCACGTCCCCTACGAACCCGCGCCGGCCAAGGAGGGGGTGTCGATCACCCAGTGGGACAAGGACGGCGTGGAGGACTACGGTCTGGTGAAGATCGATCTCCTGGGCAACCGCAGCCTGGCGGTGGTGCGGGACGCGCTGGAGGTGCTGGGGCCGCGGGCCCCGGCGCCCCTCCACTGGAACCCCCGCCTGGACCCCGCCACCCAGGACCTCCTGGCCAGGGGGGACTCCATGGGCGTCTTCTACGTGGAGAGCCCCGCCACCCGCCAGCTCCAGCAGCGGGTGGGCAAGGGGGACTTCGAGACCCTGGTCATCCACAGCTCCCTCATCCGCCCCGCGGCCAACCGCTGGATCGACACCTACGTCAAGCGCTCCCGGGGGGAGGAGGCCTACGTCCCCAGCCACCCCGTGCTGGGTTCCCTGCTCTCGGACAGCTTCGGCGTGCTGGTGTACCAGGAGGACGTGGTGCGGGTCGGCATGGCCATGGCCGGCTGGAGCCATGAGGAGGCCGACAAGCTGCGCAAGGTCCTGGGCAAGGACGACTGCTCCGTGAAGCTGCCGGCCTTCGAGGCGAAGTTCCGGGAGGGCTGCGCGGCCCAGGGGGTGCCCGGCGCGGTGGTGGACGAGACCTGGGACATGGTGCGCACCTTCCGGGGCTACTCCTTCTGCAAGCCCCACTCCGCCAGCTACGCCCAGGTGAGCTTCGAGAGCGCCTGGCTCAAGGCCCACCACCCGGCGGAGTTCTTCGCGGCGGTGATCACGAACCAGGGCGGCTTCTACGCCCCCATCGCCTACCTGGGGGACGCCAGGCGCCACCACCTGGTGGTGCGCGGCCCGGACGCCAACGAATCCCGCTGGCCCTTCGCCGCCGAGGGGGGCCGGTGCCTGCGGGTGGGCCTCATGGCCGTCAAGGGCGCCCAGCAGGGCGAGGTGGAGGCCCTCCTGGAGGACCGGGAGCGGCGCGGCCCCTTCGCCAGCCTTGAGGACCTCCTGGCCCGGGTGGAGCTCTCCGTGCCCACCGTGGAGGCCCTGGGCTCGGGCGGCGCCTTCGACCGCTGGGCCCCGGACGGGGACCGCACCCGGCTGCTGTGGACGCGCCTGGGGGGCATCCCCGAGGGCGTGCGGCCCCGCCCCACGGACCCCTTCGACCGCGCCGCCCTGGAGCTGGAGCTCCTGGGCCTGACCCTGGAGATCCACCCCGCCGCCCTGCAGCGGGCCCGCCACGGCGGCGCCCCCCACCGCGCCGCCGACGTGGCCCGCCCTGGCCACCACCTGCGCTTCTGGGCCCTGGTGGTGGCCGAGAAGACCGTGCGCACCGAGAAGGGCGACCTCATGCAGTTCGTCACCTTCGAGGACGAGACCGCCCTGTGCGAGGCCGTGGCCTTCCCCGACGCCTACCGCAAGCGCCGGCGGCCCTTCAGGATCGGCGACATCCTGCCCGTGGCGGGGCGGAGCGTGCGGCAGGATGGGCTGGTGGTGCTGGAGGTGGTCTGAGCGGCCACCGTCAGGGGACGACCCTGAAGCCTTCCCTCCGGGCCGCCAGGACGAGCCCGGGATCGAGCGAACCGAAGACGACCGGGTCCTGCGCCCGGCCCATCTGCCGCAGAATCTGGTCCCTGAAGTCCATGGCGACCATCAGGTGCATGGAAGGCCCGGGCGCGAGGGCGTGCTTGATCCCCAGGATCGCCGCGCGCAGGTAGAGCGTGTCCGTGGGGCGGCGGACGAAATCCTTCGAGGCGTCCTGGTAGGCTTCGGCCACCGCCAGGCAGACCGCCATGTCCGTTCCGGCGAGCTGCAGCTGGTTGACCTGGTGCATGAACTCCAGGTCCGCATGCATGGCGATGACGACCACCTGCTCCTCGCGCCAGGCCTCGAGGAGGGCGGCCGTGGCGCGCCCATGATCGAGGAAGGACGCGAGCAGGCCGGACGTGTCGAGGAACAGGCTCACCGCTGGCGTTCGAGATAGCGGTCGACGGGGCTTCCGCCTTCAGGGAAGGACACCTTCACGGGGGTCGGCACGGCAGGCTTGTTGCCGGTCCAATCGGGAGCCAGGGCCCGGATGACATCCTCCAGGGTTCCGCCTTCGTCGCCCCGGCCCTGCAGGAGCGCCTCCCGCAGGATCCGGTGGGCCACATCCCCGGCGGAAGCCAGACCGCCATCCTCCTTTCGGGGCATCCGCTTGGCCCGTTCACGGATGGACGCCATCTCGCTGGCATCGACCCTGAAGCTGATAACGCCCCCTTTGGCGGTCATGGCAAGCCTCCTGTATACAGTGTAGACAACCACGCGCTCCCCGCCAGTGTTTCCCTGATGAATTTGCGTTTCCTCCCCCTGATCACGGCCAGGCTCAGCTCACGATGGAGGTGAAAACCCCTGTTCTCCCGGCCGCTTGCGCAAGCTTCAGATCGTAGGTCGCGAAGACGAACTCATCCACCAGCGGAGCGACCCCCTGGGCGCTGAGCGCAGCCACCAGGTGCAGCGCATCGGCGCCCCGGATGCCCAGGTCGATCGCGGTGGCGCCGGCCAGGGTGATCAGCTCCAGGCGCGCCGCGATGTGGGTGGTGCTGGCCAGGAACCACTCCCGGAACCGCGCCAGAAGGTCCTGGCACTGGGTCGCGGAGAGCCTGCCCTGGGCCACGGCCCGGGAGAAGACCCCGCAGACTTCCACAAAGGTCAGGTCGCTCGTGAGCAGCGTGACCACCGAAGGATCATTGACCAGGGCGATGGCCTCGCCGCTCCGGTCCTCCAGGAGAAAGAGCTTGGCGATCACGCAGGAGTCGAGGTAGAGGACCTTGCTCACCGGCGCTCCTCGAGGATCATCTCCGCGGCGGTGGGTCCGGGACCGGACAGGGCGAGGGTGGGCATGGGCAGCCGCGGGCTGAGCTGGGCCGCGTGCACACCCGGCAGCGATGCCAGTCGCAGCAGAACGTCTTCTGAAGCGCCCACCGGGACGATGGGAACCAGGCGCACCGCGGGAACACCACGAAGGGAGATGGTGACCTCGATGCCTGAAAGGGCCTTATGAATGGCACGGGAAGGGTTGAGGCTGAATTCCTTGACGGTGTACGACTGGCGGGAAGGCTTCACGGTAAGCACCTCAATACCAAGGTAAGCACCTGTGAAGCAAAAGCAAGAGTGGCCCCTCATCCATAGTGTAGAATTAGATTGCAAAGTCTAATTCTGGATGCATCTTCTTGGACGAGGGCATCATGGCACTACCCGCACCCGACCCCCTGGTTCAGGCTCCCCAGCCCCCCGATGGGGCCCTGCTGCTATCCGCCTTCCGCAAGGTGGCGGGAGCCCTGAGGCTCACCCTTCCGGAGCAGGCGGCCATCCTCGGGGTCTCCCGGGCCGCGGTGGCGGGCTGGAAGGCCGTGCCAGGCAACGATCCCGACAAGCTGGACCGCATGGCCCTGTTCGTCGCCATCTACGGCCTGGCGGGCCAGGCTTTCCCTGGGGAACGCGGGGCCGAGGGCTGGCTCCGGCGTCCCAACGCGGCGGCGCTGTTCGGCGGGGCGGCGCCCCTGGACCTGCTTCTGAAGGGCCGCTTCGAGGGCCTGCTCCGCACCTATGACCACCTGCAGGCCCTGGTCCGGATCTGGTGAGAGACCGGGCCCTGGCCAAGCTCCGGGTGACCGGCCCCTGGACCCGGCTCCACCGGGCCGAGGCCGACCTCCTGGCCGCCCTGCTCACGGGGGCGGAACGGGAGGCCCTGAACCGGCGCCTGGGACTGCCACCCGCCCCGGCCCCGGTGTGGGTGCCGGCATCCTCGGGCCCCGCGGGAGGACGCTTCGCCGCTCCCCAGGGCCCGGGGGCCTTATATCTGGGTGACGGCCTGGCCACCTGCGTGGCGGAAGTCGCCCACCACCACGCCCTCCAGTGTGCGGCCTCCCTGGGCACGCCGCCCGGAGCGAGGGCGGTGCTCCGGCACGAGGTGTTCCAGGTGGATGCGGACCTGGCGGATGCCTCCGGGGAGCGCCGCGGAGGACTCCACCATCCGACCGACTACGCCCCCTCCTGGGCCTTCGGAGAGCGGGCCCGGGCCGCAGGCCGCGCGGGCGTCCACTACCGAAGCGTCCGCAGGACGGGCGGGCGCTGCCTGGCGGTCTTCGACAACCGGGCCGCAACCTTCCTCCGGGTGGAGTTCGGGGCCGTGGTGCTGGAATGGGACGGCGCGGGCTCCCACCGGATCGCCTGAGGATTTGACGACCTCCCCGAAGGGAGCCACACTCGAACACAGCCAGGAAGCCCATGTTTTCAAGGCTTTTATAAGAAATACATTCAAATTAATCATGTTTTTTGCAAGGGAGTGTTTCCTGATGTCCTTAGCCCTTGAACAAGCCCCCACCTGGGATGTCCGCCTTGCCGCCTGGATGAGCGAGGAGCACAGCGCCTCCAGGCGCTTCCTCATCAGCGGGGCCCTGTGGTCCCTGGTGGGGACGATGTTCGGGCTGCTCGCCGCCTCCGAGTACTACTGGCCCGACCTGGTGCACAACGTGCCCCAGCTGCAGTTCGGGCGCATCCGGCCCGCCCACGTGAACGTGGTGGCCTTCGGCTTCATCTCCATGGCCAACATCGGGGCCGTGCTCTACATAATCCCCGAACTCTGCCGCACGAAGCTCTGGAGCGAGCGCTGGGGCAACGTCCTCATGCTGGCGTGGAACGCCGTGATCGTCGCGGGCATCCTCTGCTTCACCAACGGCATCACCGAGGGGCGCGAGTACGCGGAGTTCCCCTGGTTCCTGGACCTCGCCCTCATGGGCGCCCTCATCCTCTACATCGTCCTGGTGTGGGGGACCATCCTCAACCGCCAGGAGCGCCAGCTCTACGTGTCCATCTGGTACATCGCCGGCACCACGCTCTGGTTCCCGGTCGTCTACCTCATCGGCAACCGGGTGTTTTTCGCCGTGCCCGGCATCGGCGACGCCATCGCCAACTGGTTCTACGGCCACAACGTGCTGGGCCTGTGGTTCACCACCACCGGCATCGGCCTCCTGTACTACTTCCTGCCCAAGATCACCCGCAACCCCCTCTACTCGCACCTGCTCTCCATCGTCGGCTTCAGCACCATCGCCATGTTCTACACCCCCACGGGCACCCACCACCTCCTGCAGAGCCCGGTGCCCGAGTGGCTGAAGGCCGTGGCCGTCATCTCCTCCGTGATGCTTCTGGTGCCGGTCATGAGCGTGCTGGTGAACTTCTTCCTGACCATGAAGGGGAAGTGGTCGATGATGGCCACCCACCTGCCCCTGCGCTTCTTCATCACGGGCCTCTTCTTCTACCTGCTCACCTGCTTCACGGGGCCCTTCCAGGCCACCCGCTGGATCAACTGGTACCTGCACTTCACCCACTGGGTGGTGGGCCACGCCCACTTCGCCCTGCTCGGCACCTTCGGCTTCGTGGCCTGGGGCGCCATCTACTACGTCGCCCCCCGCGTCTCGGGCCGCCAGTGGTACTCCCGCCGCCTGGCCAACGCCCACTACTGGCTCACCCTGGTGGGCACCTGCATCATGATCATCGCCCTCACCGTGGGCGGCCTCATCCAGGCCTCCGCCTGGGAGGAGGGCATCCCCGTCTACCGGGGCGTCATCATGGTGGCCCCCTTCATGCTCATGCGGGCCTTCTCGGGCCTGCTCATCGTGCTGGGGCAGGCGCTGTTCGTGTACAACCTGTTCAAGACCCTGATCTTCGCTGAAGAGGCCCTGGAGGGGCCCCTGGAGGAGCCGCGATAGGACGGGCCGCCGGTCCAAATCGAGGCGAATGATTGACAGGGTCGGTAATTGTTCTACAATTTTATGGAGCGTGAATGTTCTTTCATTGGGATGACGAGAACCTCGCTCACATAGCCCGCCATAACGTCTCGCCATCCCAGGCAGAGGAGGCCTTCGGGGCCGAGGATGCGGTGGTCCGTCAGGACCCCAACCGCCTCAATCGATGGATCCTGGAAGCCTCACTGGGAGGCCGGACCCTCAAGGTGGCCTTCGCCCAGGTGTTCCCGGAGGGGCTCCGGGTCATCACTGCCCATTGGCTGAGTTCCAGACGTAGGAGGCTGCCATGACCACCCCGAAGAAAACCCACAACGTGTCAGCCCTTGCTTCGCTCCTCGAGGCTTCCGGCCCGGGCGAGACCCTTGAAGTCCTGCGGGGGCGCCAGGAAGAAGATGCAGCTTGGGCTGAGCGGGCTTTCCTCGGCCAGGAAACCCTGGGTCCTCCGATCCGCCTCCAGCGTGGACGGCCCAGGGCCGGAGAGGCTGCCCCCCCCACCGTGGTGAAGGCCATCCGATTGCCTGAGTTGCTTTTGGAAAAACTCCAGGCCAAGGCGGAAGCTCAGGGACTGACCTTGAACGCCCTCCTTCAGTTGGCTGCCGCGGAGTACCTGACTCATCACCAGAGCTAGCGGAGCTCGCTCCGCACCCGATGCCAGCGGAGCTCGCTCCGCACCCGATGCCAGCGGAGCTAGATCGCCTGGATCCCCTCCTCCCAAGGCAGGGCCTGTATCCGGCCGAGCCTCTGGGGGCGCGGGTCCTGGGACAGCAGGTAGGCGTCGGCGTCAGGGAAGTCGTCCAGGAAGGCCTTCAGGCCCGCGCTGTGCTCGGGCTTGAGCTCGCGGGCGCTCTTGATCTCCACCAGGGCCAGGGGCCGGCCGGGGCGCTGGATGACCAGATCGAGCTCGGCGCCGCCCTTGGTGAGCAGGTAGGACAGCTGCCAGTCCAGGTTCTCGTACGAGCTGCGGGCCTGGAGTCCGGTCACGACCAGGCTCTCGAACAGCTCGCCGTAGTAGCTCGTGCCGGGCTGGGGGGTCACGTTCAGGAAGCGGGCCAGGGCCCGGGTGACGCCCGTGTCGAAGAGGTAGAACTTGGGCGCCTCCCGCAGCTGCTTGCGCACGGAGGTGTGGAAGGCGTCCACGTGGAAGCCCATGAGGGTGTCCTCCAGCACCTCGTACCAGGCCTGGACGCTCTTGGGGTCCGAGCCGGTGTCCCGGCCGATCCTCGCATAATTCAGGATCTTCCCGGAGTTCTGGGCCGCCACCTCCAGGAAGCGCCGGAAGGGGTCCAGGCGGCGCACGACCTGCTCGGCCCGGATCTCTTCACGCAGATACCCATAGGCGTAGGAACGCAGGTAATCCGCCCGGTCGTCGTCCGTGGCGAGGTTCCAGATCTCGGGAAGCCCGCCGAAGGCCAGGGCCCGGTCCAGCTCGAAGGCTCCGCCCAGTTCTCCGTGGGTCAGGGGGAACAGGTTGCGCAGGGATGCCCGTCCCGCGAGGAGGTTCGTGGCCCCGGTCTTGAGTTTGCGCGCGCTGGAACCGGTCAGGATGAAGACCTGGGGAACCTTGTGGGTCTCCAGGAGATTGTGGACCGCGTCCAGGAGCCGGGGCAGCTTCTGGATCTCGTCCACGACCACGTGGGTGAGGTGGGGCGGCAGCGCCAGCACCTCCCGCTCCAGCGCGCTGGGATCCCGGGCCAGCCGGTCCTCGGTTCCGGCTTCCAGCAGATTGAAGAAACGCGTGGAGGCTGGAGCGAAGGCTTCCCGCAGGAGGGTGCTCTTCCCGGTCCCTCTGGCCCCAAAAAGAAAGCAACTTCTGTTTTTAGGAATGTTAATCGATCTAGGGAACATACTCCCGATTTAGCCTCCAAATCGGGAGTATAGTCTTTTTCTCTGGAAAGGCCAGTTTTTGAAGGCCCGGTCAGCCGACCCGCCTGCCGTGGCGGCCTTCCCAGGTGCCATAATCGGGTGATCCGAGGTGCCCTTGCAGCCCCACATGACCCATTCCCAGTTCACCCTCCTGGCGGCGCTCCTGGTCGGCATGGCGTGGTTCTTCCTCCTGCGGGGCCGGAGACGCGGCACGCCCATGACCCGCCAGCAGCTCCAGGAGCTCCGGGACCGGGGCGCCCTGGTCCTGGACGTGCGTTCCCCCGGGGAGTTCGCCCAGGGCCACGCCAAGGGCGCCCGCAACGTCCCCCTGGGCGTGCTCAGGGACCGCCTGGGCGAGCTGGACCGGGCCAAGCCCATCCTCACCTGCTGCGCCTCGGGCATGCGCAGCGCCTCGGCGCGCTCCATCCTCCTGAGGGCCGGCTTCCAGGAAGTCCACAACGCCGGCCCCTGGACCAATCTCAAGGTGGGCTGAGGCGAGTCCGAGGTTCCACCCGTCGGCACGTGGCGGCGGGTTGGCTCCCCGGGCGGGTCCGACCCACCGGTGCGTGACGATTTTCCCGCTCACTCCGTTCGCTCCATAATCGCCACGCCTGCCGTGCCTCTTCGTCTGTTGTCGGGGGTCGGTGACGTGAGCCATGCTCAGGGCGCGGCCCAGCCCTCTCCCTGCCCCTTCACTCCTCCCCACCCTTCCTACCCATAGAGTTACGGCAAGCGTGGCGATTATGGAGCTAACAGAGTGAGCGGAAAAATCGTCCACGCACCGGTGGGTCGAACCCACCCGGGGAGGCGAACTGCCGCCACGTGCCGCTGGGTGGAACCGCGTACGCCCCTAGCCCACCGCCGTGCGCAAGGGCAGGTCGAGGCAGAAGGTGGCGCCCTGGCCGAACTCGCTTTCGATCCAGACATGGCCGCCGTGCAGCTCCACCATCTGCTTGACGATGGACAGACCCAGGCCGGTGCTGTACTCCCCGCCGGTGGGCTTGGCGGAAAGCCGCTGGTAGAGGCCGAAGGCCTGGGCCTTGTCCTCGGCGGTGAGCCCAGGCCCCTGGTCCCGCACCTGGATCTCCACCCAGGTCTGGCCCTCGACCATCCGCGGGGACAGGATCACGTCCACCGCCTTGCCCGGGGGGGAGTACTTGATGGCGTTGTTCACGAGGTTGTCCACCGCCTGGCGGAAGTGCACCTCGTCCACGAAGCCCCAGCATTCCCCGGCCAGCAGCTCCTGGTAGGTGAGCTTGAGGTTCTTGCTCTGGGCGTACTCCTGGTTGGAGGTCACCACCTGGTGCACGAGGCTGGGGAGGTTGGACTCCTGCAGGTCGAGGGTCACGTCCCGGATCTCCTGGGCCGTGGTCTCCAGGAGGCTGTTGATGATCTGGAGCATCTTCCGGCCCACCTCGTCGATGCGCTGGGCGCGGCTGGCGACGCCCTGGACGTCCTGGGCCTCGCTCCGGATCAGCTCGGCCAGGAGCAGGATCCCGGTGAGGGGGTTCTTCAGGTCGTGGGCGGCGGTGGCCAGGAACCGGCTCTTGATCTGGTTGGACTGCTGGAGGTCCTCGTTGCTGTGCTTGAGCTGGGCCTCCATGGCCTCGAGGCGCTCCACGTAGGCCTTCTCCAGGTCCCTGAGCTTCTTGCGCTCCAGGCAGCTGATGATCCTGGCGTTCAGGATGCTCTGGTTGATGGGCTTGGGCAGGTAGTCCTGGGCGCCGAGCTTGAGGCACTTGACGATGTTCTCCTGCTCGTTCTGGGCCGAGAGCATCACCACGGGGATGTGCTTGAGCGCCGGATCCTGGTGGATGACCGTCATGACCTGGATACCGTCCATTTCGGGCATCATCACGTCCAGGAGGATCAGGTCGAAGGGCTCCGCGGCCAGGATCGCCAAGGCCTCCCTGCCCCCCGAGGCCGTGACCACCCGGTGGCCGTCCCGGGTCAGGATCCGGGCCAGGACGTCGCGGTTGTAGTCCACGTCGTCCACCACCAGGATGCGCGCGGGGTTCTTATCGGTCATGGTGTGGCTCCCGGCAGGGATGGAAGGTTCAGGTTCACCAGGCGGCACACCTCCTCCAGGAGGTCCTTGCGGCGGTATACGCCCTTCTGGAGGGTCCGGGCCACCCCGGCCTCCTTGAGCCTGCCGCGGTCCTCGGCCGTCAATTCCTGGGCGGTGACCACCACCAGGGGGATGTCCGCCCAGTCCGCGCGCCTCTGCTTCTCCACCAGGAACTGGAAGCCGTCCATTTTGGGCATCATGAGGTCCAGGAGGATCAGGCCCGGGCGGCATTGGCCGAGGCGATCCAGCGCCTCCAGGCCGTCCCCGGCGGTGACGGCCTCCAGCCGCTCCGACCGGAGGATGCGGACCATGGCGTCCCGGGTGGGCACGTCGTCCTCCACCACCAGCACGGGCAGGGTGGGCGGCGGGGGCAGGTGCCGGGCGAGGATCCCCTTGAGCTTGTCGCGGTCCAGGGGCTTGCTGAGGTAGTCCACGGCCCCCAGGCTCAGCCCCTTCTCCGCCTCGTCCAGGATCGTGAGCAGCACGACGGGAATGCCCGCCAGGGCCGGGTCGGCCTTCAGGGCCGCCAGGACCTCCCAGCCGTCCATGCGGGGCAGGATGATGTCCAGGACGATGAGGTCGGGCCGGACCTCCCGGGCCAGGTCCAGGCCCTCCCTGCCGTCGTGGGCGCAGCGGACGCCGTAGCCATCCCGGACCAGGAGGCGGGACAGGGAATCCAGGAGGAAGGGATCGTCGTCCACGAGGAGCACCGACCGCCCCGCCCTCCCGGCCGGGGGGGCCGGGGCCTCCGCCGCAAGGTCCGGACAGGGACCCTGGGCCGGCGCGAGGGGCAGGACCATCGTGAAGGTCGAGCCCTCGCCCTGGATGCTGCGCACCCGCACTTCGCCGCCCATGATCTGGCAGAATTTCCGGCTGAGGGTGAGGCCCAGCCCCGTGCCGCCGAAGCGCCGGGTGGTGGAATCGTCCCCCTGGATGAACTCGTTGAAGATCCGCTCCACCTGCTCGGGCGCGATGCCGATGCCCGTGTCGGTCACGGCGACGCTCACCCACTCCTGACCGCGCTCCGCAGGCGCGCGGGTGCCCGCCTCCACCGTGATCGTGCCGTCGCGGGTGAACTTGCAGGCATTGCTCAGGAGGTTGAGCAGCACCTGCCGGACCTTGGTGGCGTCGCCCACCATCGGGGGGAAATGGGGCGCGCAGACCCGGACGAGGGTGTTGCCGTTCTGGGCGGCCAGGTTCGTGACGGTGGCCAGGACGTCATCCAGCAGCCCGGGCAGGTCGATGGGCTCGCTCACCAGGGACATCTTGCCGGACTCCACCTTGGCCAGGTCCAGGATGTCGTTGATGAGGTTCAGCAGGTGCCGGCCCGCGGTCTCGACCTGCTTGACGTCGGCCAGGATGTCCAGGGTGCCGGCGTCCTCCGCCTCGTTCTTGATCACTTCGCTGTAGAGGAGGATGGCGTTGAGCGGCGTGCGCAGCTCGTGGCTCATGTTGGCCAGGAAGGAGCTCTTGGCGCGGCTCGAGGCCTCGGCGCGGTCCCTGGCCACCCGCAGCTCGCTGTTGGCCTGGACGAGCTCCGAGGTGCGCTGGGCCACTTCGCCCTCCAGGGTCTCCCGGTGGTGGGCCAGGCGGTGCTCCTGGTCCTGGATGCGGGCCAGCATGGTGTTGATGCTGAAGGCCAGGAGGCCCAGCTCGTCCTCGCTGCCGCGCGGCGCGCGCAGCCCGTAGTCCTGGCTCGCGGACACGCGGGTCACCACCTCCACGAGCCCGAGGATGGGCCGGGTGAGGAGCCCCTGGAACCAGGACGCGAACAGGTAGGTACCCAGCCCCAGCAGCAGGGTGATGGCGGTGAGCACCAGTCCGGCCCAGGCCACCCGGTCCGCCAGCTCCCCCTGGTCGGCCTCCAGGACGAGCACCCCGATGGGCTGGCCGTCCACGCTGCGGATGAGCCGGGTCAAGGTCAGGCGGCCGCCGGGGGAGGCGACGAGGCTCTCGGTGGTCCCGGCGAGGGGCGAGGTGGTGGCGTGGCCGGCCGCTCCGGCGGGATACCTGGCGAGCAGGGTCCCGTCGTCACGGTAGACCCGGGCGGCCACCAGATGCTTGCGTTCCTTGAGGACCCCCAGGATCTTGGAGGCGGCCTCCGGATCCCCGAAGGCCACCGCGGCGTCCACGTTGTAGGCGAGGATGGAGCCCAGGCTCTTGAGGTCCCCGACCGACTCGGTCCGCAGGGAATGGACCTCGAAAGCAAGGAAGCACAGGGCCGACAGCACCATGGCCAGCCCCGCCGTGAACAACAGCATCAAGGTGACCTTGCTGCGCAGCGAGCGGGGGACTGGGAGGGGCATGCGGCGTCTCGGGTTGGCGTGGGTGGGTTTCACCTCCAGAATATTGGATAATGCAAATTCTAGGCGCTCTTTTTCCCGCCAAGGACGGGGCTGGCCCCGGAAACGCCCGCCGGAGTAGAATGCAGGACTCCGCCACCGCCCAGGAGCGTCCGTGCATAAACTTGAAGCCTTTCCCGTCGGCCCCCTGGGGTGCAACTGCACGCTCCTCTGGGATCCCGACCAGGGCACCGGCGTGGTGGTGGACCCGGGCGGCGAGGCCATGCGCATCGCCCAGCGGGTCAAGGCCCTGGGTTTCAAGGTCACCGCGCTCCTGCACACCCACGCCCATTTCGATCACGTGGGGGCCACCCGGGAGCTGCAGGAGCTGTGGGAGTGCCCGGCCTACCTCCACCCCGCCGATCTCTTCCTCATCGAGGCCCTGGACCAGCAGACCGGGCTCTTCGGCATGGAGCCCATCGCGCGCCCCGAGACCTCGCCCCTGGAGCATGCCGACCAGCATCAGGGCCTCAGGACCCTGCATACCCCCGGCCATACGCCAGGATCCTGCTGCTTCAGCGGCGCCTTCGATAAGGGGGGGGTCGTCATGGCGGGCGATACCCTCTTCCAGGGCGGCGTGGGCCGCACGGACCTCTGGGGGGGCAGCTGGAGGCGCCTGGAGGAGAGCATCCGCAGGGAACTCTACCCCCTGCCCGACGCCACGCTCGTGATCCCCGGCCACGGACCGCTCACCACCATCGGCGCCGAAGCCGAGGGCAATCCGTACGTCCAGCGGTAATTACCGGCACACGCTTCCAGGGGGTGAGAGACTGTAGGGGACAAGGAGGTGCTCCATGGTACCCAACCCACTGGCCGGCATCAGCTGCTCGATCCCCATTCTGTTCGCGGTCATCGTCTGGCTCGCATCCTGCATCCGGGTGATCAACGAGTACGAGCGGGCGGTGATCTTCACCCTCGGCAAGGTGGGTCCCGTCCCCAAGGGCCCGGGCCTCATCTTCGTCCTGCGCCCCTTCCAGCGGGCCGTGGTGGTGAGCCTGCGGACGGTGGTGCTGGACGTGCCCAGCCAGGACATCATCACCCGCGACAACGTGAGCCTGAAGGTCAGCGCGGTCGTGTATTTCAAGGTCCTGGACACCAAGCAGGCCATCATCGGGGTCGAGAACTACTACTTCGCCACCAGCCAGATCGCCCAGACCACCCTCCGTTCGGTCCTGGGCGAGGTGAGCCTGGACGAGCTGCTGGCCGCCCGGGAAAAGCTCAGCGTGCGCCTGCGGGAGATCATCGACCGTTCCACCGAGCCCTGGGGCGTGGAAGTGACCAGCGTGGAACTGAAGTCCGTGGACCTGCCCGACCAGATCCAGCGCGCGATGGGTAAGCAGGCCGAGGCCGAGCGGGAAAAGCGCGCCAAGATCATCGCCGCCGAGGGCGAACTGCTCGCCTCCCAGCAGCTCCTGGAAGCCGCCGACAAGATCAGCCAGAACCCCGTGGCCATCCAGATGCGCTACCTCCAGACCCTCACCGAGATCGCCGTGGAGAAGAACAGCACCATCGTCTTTCCCCTCCCCATGGAGCTCATGAAGGGCTTCGAAAAATTCATGGGCAAGTAGGTCCTGGACGACCGCCATGTTGAAACGTCTGCTGGCCGCATTGAGTCCCCCGGGGCCCGAAAGGCGGCCCCGCCCCAAGGCCCCCGTCCGGACCCTTGAGCAGCTGGAGGCCGAAATCATGGCCGCCCTGGACGCCGAAGGGGCCGCCGCGGCCCCCGCCGCCAAGCGCCGCGAACGCCTGAAGGAACTCCTCCAGGAGGCCGCGCGCACCGACCCCGAGGTCGCGGCAGCCCTCGTCCGCAGCTGGCTCATCAAGGAATAGAACGAAACCTAGATGCTGGTTACCCGTTGGCCCGCGTCCCTGGGGTCGAAGGCGATGTCCGCGTTCTGGCAGGCGGCGATGAAGGAGACCCGGTCATGGCAGCGGAGGTAGGCCTCCATGGGCTCCACCTTCTGGGCCTGGATGAGCTCGACCAGGGCCTCGTTGTGGGAGACCTGGCCGTAGCGGCTCTGTTTCATGGCGGCGGGTATCTGGGCGAGCTGGTCCCCCCGGATGAGGGCGGCGATGCCGGGGTTGTTGAAGAGGGTCTCCATGGCCACGACCTGGCCGCCGCCGAGCTTGGGCAGGAGGGTGTGGCCCAGGAGGGCCGTCAGGGTGTCCGACAGCTTGGCCAGGACCCGCCGGCGCTGGTCCTGCGGGAAGTAGCCCGCCAGGGTGGAGAGGGTCTCCTCCTGGGAGACGGTGGACAGGGTGGCCAGGACCATCCGGCCGGTCTGCACGGCCTGGATGGCGAGCTCCAGGGTCTGCCCGTCGCGGAGCTCGCCCACCGCGAGGACATCGGGGGCCTGGCGCAGGGCGGAGCGGATGGCCTGCTTCTGCCGCACCGCGTCGCAGCCCACCTCCCGCTGGCGGATGAGGCAGCTGCCCTTGGGATACTCGAACTCGATGGAATCCTGGATGGTCACCACGTAGCCCTTGCGGGTGGCGTTCACCAGGTTGATGAGGCAGCCCAGGGTGGTGGACTTCCCGCTGCCCATGGGGCCGGTGAGGATGACCAGCCCCTTGTTGAGGCCCGCCAGCCGGCGCACGGTGTCGGGAATCCCCAGGCTCGGGGCGTCGGGGATCTCCCGCGGGATCACGCGCACCGCGATGCTCGGCCCGGCGTGGTCATGGTAGAGGCTCACCCGCAGCCGGCAGGGCAGGCCCGGATCCAGGCGGGCGAACTCCGTGTCCTGGCCGGCCATGAAGGAGTCCCAGACCTTGGGCGGAACCCAGGTCTGCACCAGTTCCTGGAGCCGCTTGGCGGGAAGGTTGCCGTAGTCACCCAGCGATTCCACCTCGCCGGCCATCCTCACCAGGGGCGGCTCGTCCACGCTGAGATAGAGGTCGGATCCGCCGCCGGTGAGGAGCTTCAGGATGAGTGGGTCCAGGCTGTCCAGGGCCGTGGGCACGGTCCCCGCACCGCCTCCGCCCTCGATGCCCGCGCCGAAACGCCCGGCCACGAGCCGCGTGCCCGTCTTCGTGGGGCAGAGTAGGAACTGGAACTTCATGCCCTCGAAGGTGTAGTCGAAATTGACCTTCTCCCCCCTGGCGAAGGCATCGGCGAAGGCCTCGGGCAGGATCTCCTTGGCGAGGATGTCCAGCACCGGGGCCTGGAGTTCCTGGGTGCTGAGGGAAAGCCTGTGCCCACCGGCGACTTCGGCCACCGGCATGTCGCCCGGATCCAGCCGGAGCACCGTCGCGCCTTTGTTCACCATCTGCTGCAGGAATTTATCGATCTTTGCCATGGAGGCCGCCGGGGAAATGGTGGTGATGCGCCCATGCTATCAGTTTTTCCCTGCCATGGCACAAATTCAGTGGAAGGATCGGGCGCTAGGCCTGTTCCAGCGTCCCGCACGGCGCGCAGCGGCGGAAGTAGCTGCCCCGCTTCGTGGACGGGATCAGGCGCATGGGCCTGCCGCAGGTCCCGCAGACGCCGGCCTCGGGCAGGTCCGCGCCCAGGTCCGCCGCCCAGGAGCCACACAGCACGCACACCTTGGTCCCCGCCTTGGTGGTGCGCAGGGGACCCTGGCAGAGGCGGCAGGTCTCGGCGGCCTTGCCCTGATCATCGGTCTCGTAGGCCACCCGGCACTCCGGATCCCGGTCCGCGCCGCATTTCACGTAGGAGCGGCCCTCCCAGGCGCGCAGGTGGAGGCTGGACCCGCACCGGGGGCAGGCCCCCACCACGGGGCCCGTGGGGGGGGCGGCCTTTGGGGTTCCGGCGGTCCGGGCGGCGGTGCCCGCCCCGGCCTTGATCTGGCCCACGACCTCCTTGACAAAGCCCCGGATGCCCTCCATGAAGGCCTCCCGCTGGGCTTCCCCGCGGCGGATGCGCTCCATCTGCGCCTCCCACTCCCCGGTGAGCTGGGGGCTCTTCAGGGCCTCGGCCCGGATGCCGCGGATCAGGTCGATGGCCTTGGGGGTGGGCTGGAGGATGTTCTTGACCCGTTCGAGGTAGGCCCTTTTCAGGAGGGTCTCGATGATGCTGGCCCGGGTGGCGGGGGTGCCCAGGCCGCAGTCCTTCATGGCACCCTTCAACGCGTCGTCGTCCAGTTCCTTGCCGGCGCTCTGCATGGCCCCGAGCAGGTCGGCCTCGCTCATGCGCTTGGGGGGGGTGGTCTTGCCGGCCTTGGGATAGAGCTCCTTCGTATCCACAGCCTCGTCCTTGGCCACGGCGGGCAGGGTGCCGGCCTCCTCCTCCTCGTCGGAGGCATCGGCGGCCTCCACCTTCTTGACTTCCTTCTTCGGGCGGGCGTGGGGGGGGTCCACCTCGGACCAGCCGAGTGCCTTCACCACCAGGCCCGTGGTCTTGAAGGTCTCCTTCCCGATCTTCGTGATGATGGTGGTGCGGGCCTCGACCCGCTCGGGCCAGAAGGCCGCCAGGAAGCGCCGGGCGATGAGCTCGTAGATCCGCAGCTTGTCGCCCGAAAGGTTCTTCGCGGGGTTCTCGGTGGGCACCAGGGCGGTGTGGTCCTCCACCTCCTTGTCGTTGACGAAGCGCTTGTCCAGCTTCACGGGCCAGCGCGTGCGCAGCTGGTCCACGAAGGGATGCAGCTCCTGGAGCTGGCCCGTGGCCAGGGACCGGATCCAGGCGGGGATCTTGAGGGCGTCGGCCTCGGTGAGGCACCGGGAATTGGTGCGGGGATAGCTGATGAGCTTGGCCTCGTACAGTTCCTGGGCCACGCCCAGGGTATGCTCGGCGGTCAGGCCGAAGCGCTTGTTGGCCTCCTTCTGCAGATTGGTGAGATCGTACAGCAGCTCGGGCCGCTTCTTTTCGGTCTTGGCGGTGACCGAGGCCACCCGCCCGGACTTGCCCTGGAGGGCCGCGGCCAGCTCCCTGGCGGCTTCCTCGGTGTCGAACCGGTCCTGGTCCCTGCCCTCCAGCTTGCGGAACCACTTGCCCTTGTAGGTCCCCGCCTGGGCCTGGAACACGGCCCACAGGGTCCAGAAATCCCGGGGCACGAAGTTCTGGATCTCCAGCTCGCGGTTCACGAGGAGGGCCAGGGTTGGCGTCTGCACCCGGCCGATGGAATAGACGCCCTTCTCCCCGGCCTTCTGCTGGACCAGGGTCTGGGCCCGGGTGCAGTTGATGCCCACGAGCCAGTCCGCCTCCTGGCGGCACCGCGCGGCGTCCCGGAGCCCGGCGTAGGACTCCCCCGGCTTCATCTTCCCGTAGGCCTCCCGGATGGCGTCGTCCGTGAGGCTGGAGGTCCAGAACCGCTGCACGGGCTTATGCGCCCCGGCCAGGCGGTACACCAGGTCGAAGATGAGCTCCCCCTCCCTCCCGGCGTCCGTGGCGTTCACGATGTCGGCCACCTCCGCGCGGTTCATGAGGCCCGCCACGACCTCGTACTGGTCCTTCGTGGCCGGGATGGGCGCGTAGCGGAAGGCCTCGGGGAAGAAGGGCACCGAGGCCAGGCGCCACTGCTTGAGCCCGGGGTCGTAGCCTTCGGGGTTCAGCGCCTCCACCAGGTGGCCCACGCACCAGGTGACGATGATGTCCTTGCCCTGGATGAAGCTCCGCCCGCTGCCCGGAATGCCGAGAGCGGCGGCGATGGCGCGGCCCATGCTTGGTTTTTCGCTGACGATGAGGCGGATCGGAGAGGCCATGGTCACCATTCTACGGGAAGGTGTACACTGGCGCAGAGGTCAGGTGATGGCGTTCACTCCAGGTTCAAAGCGCGGGCAGATGGCGGACATCAACATGACGCCCATGATCGACGTCATGCTCGTGCTGCTGATCATCTTCATGGTGGCCGCCCCCATGCTCACCACGGGCGTGGACGTGAACCTCCCGGAAAGCCGCACCGGCAAGAACCTCGAGTCCGAGGCCCTGGTGGTGACCCTCGCCCGGGACGGCCGCATCGAGTTCGAGAAGGACTTCGTCCTGGAGGGCGTCCTCAGGGCCCAGCTCATGAAGCGGGCCCGGGAGAGCCGCAAGCGGCCGGTCATGGTGCGGGCCGACAACAACATCCCCTACGGGCGGGTCATCGCGGTGGTGGACGTCATCCGCGAGGCGGGCTTCACCCAGGTCGGCTTCGTCACACAGACCTCCACGGCGCCCGTGGGCGCCGAGGCCTCCACGGCTCCCGTGGGCGCCGACCTTCCGGTCCACTGAGGCGCCCTTGAGCCGGGATCTCTACCCCTACCTCCGGGAACGGGCCCAGATGGGCAGCCAGGGGCTCACCCTGGGCGTCTCCCTGAGCATCGCCGCCCACCTCCTGGCGGTCGCAGCCATCCTGTTCACCCCCACCTCCCCCCCCGTCCCCGAAGCGGCCAAGGTCACCTGGGTCACCCTCCCCGCCGCCGGCGTGGAGGGGGTCTCGGGAGGCGAGGGGCCCGTGGAGGAGGGCCGTGAAGGCGAGCGCCAGCGCCGGGTGGAGGAAGTCGCCCCCAAGGTCACCGAGCCCACGGGCTACAACGCCACCCCCAACGCCTGGGGCACCAAGGCCACCAAGCCGGTCCAGGGCACCAGCGCCAATGCCGAGAGCCTGGGCAAGGCCCCCGTGGCCTCCAAGGGCAAGGCGCCCGCGCCCAACCCCACCACCGGCGCGGCCGGCAAGGGTGGCGGCGGCGGCATCGGCACCGGCACGGGCATTCCCGGCCTCAAGGCCACCAACGGTGTCGCCGGCGGCACCGGGCTGGTGGGGGACCTGGACGGGGACTTCCCCTTCGTGTGGTACGTCCAGCAGGTGCAGAGCCGCATCACCGGCAACTGGAGCCGCCTCACCGACACCCAGGGCCGCGTCCAGATCTACTTCCGCATCCGCCGGGACGGCGGCATCGACGGCGCCCGCGTGGAGATCCCCAGCGGCAACAACAACCTGGACCAGAGCGCCCTGATGGCCGTCCGTCGTTCCGATCCGCTGCCACGGCTGCCTGATGGCTTTGAGGGCCAGTCGCTGGGCGTGCGTTTCTGGTTCACCTACCTGGGGAACTGAGCGGCGGAAACAGCATGCGGGACACCACCCCACGCCCCACCTACGCCACCACGTGGAGATTATGAAATTAAATAGAATTTTATAGTAATTTATTTTAATTTTCCAACCGATAAGCAGGTTCCTTGACCACGGAGGAACCATGCGCAAGCACCTGTTCGCAACCCACGCCCTGGTGGCCGGAAGCCTCCTTCTGGCGCCTCGCCCGGCCCGGGGCCAGGCTCCCGCGCCCTCGCACGCGCCCCTGAACCCCGCCTACACCCTCTGGCTGATCCACCACACCCCCCGGGGCATGCCAGGCCCCCTGGGCGGCGGCAAGGAGGGCGGCACGCGCGTCCGGGGCCACCTGCCGCACCCGGTCGACCTCAGCCACGTGAAGGGGCCCGTCTTCTCCGCCGGCGCGGGGGGCGTCTCCTATCCGCCCAGCTTCGACCTGCGGTCCAGGGGGCTCCTGACGCCGGTGAAGGACCAGGGCCCGTTCGGCACCTGCTGGTCCTTCGCGGCCATCGGCTCCCTGGAGTCCTCCCTGCTCAAGGCGGGCATCGGCTGCTTCGACCTCTCGGAGTGGCATCTGGCCTACTACGCCTACGTGCCCTTCAACGCCTCCCTCCTGACCGCCTTCACCTCAGGTTCCGACGGCGAGGACGAGGACCCGGTCTTCGACCAGGGCGGCAATGACTTCATGTCCACCGCCATCCTGGCGCGAGGCACGGGGCCCGTGCTCGAAAAGGACTGCCCCTACCAGACCGGCCCCTACCTGCCCGGACCCCGCCCCGGGGGCGCCCTCCCCAACGGGAAGGAGAACCTGGCCGTGCCCCTCGAGCACGCCCTGTATCTCTTCGAGTCCGATTCCCCCGCCGCCGCCGGCGACGTGAAATACGCCCTCACCAACCTGGGCCCGGTGGTCATCTCCATCGACTGGGAGGATGCGAACTATGACGCGGCCCAGTACACCTACCGGGACACCACCGCCACCGAGGCCGTCCTGAACCACGAGGTCTGCATCGTGGGCTGGGACGACACCTTCCCCAGGAAGAGCTTCCCCGCCTCCAGCCGCCCCAAGGCCGACGGGGCCTGGCTGGTCCGCAACAGCTGGAGCGCGGCCTGGGGCGACGCCGGCTACTTCCACCTCTCGTACGATTCCAAGCTCTTCGAGGGCTCCGTCTTCCTGGGCGGCCACCGGACCACACGCAAGCTCCACCAGTACGACCCCCTCGGCTGGTGCGGTTCCCTGGGCTTCGGCGCCACCAGCGCCTACATGGCCAACAGCTTTTCCACGGAGGGGCCCGAGACGGTCACGGCCGTGGCCTTCTACGCCGGGGCGAGCAACACCGCCTACGAGCTCCAGGTGCTGCCCGCCAACGGCGGCCTGCCGGACTTCGCCCAGGGCGGGGGCCAGAAGGGCACCCTCCAGGCGCCCGGGTTCCACACCGTCGAGCTGGACCAGCCCCTGGTCATCGCGCCCGGGTGCGGCTTCCTGGTCCAGGTCAAGCTCACCACCCCGGGCTACGCCTACCCCATCCCCGTGCAGGAAGTCCAGACGGGCTACTCCGAAGGGTCCACCGCCTTCACCGGCCGGAGCTTCATCAGCCCCGACGGCAAGACCTGGCAGGACCTCGCCGCGGGCTGCTCGGGCACGAGCCTGTGCCTGAAGGCCCTGACCGAATGAGGCTTATATGTCCTCCACAGGCTCCCCGGCACGCCGGTGCTTCACGAGCACCAGGGTGCTGCCCTGGGGGTCCTTTTCCATCAGCACCTGATCCATTACCTGCTTCATGAAATAGACGCCGCGACCATTGGGCTTCAGGAGGTTCTCGGGCAGGTTGGGGTTGGGGACCTTGTCCAGATCCACCCCGGTTCCGCAGTCCCGGATGCGGATCTCCAGGCGGCTGGTCAGGGGCGTGAAGGTGACCTGGATGCTCTTGCTCTTGTCCAGCTTGTTGCCGTGGCGCATGGCGTTGGCGATCCCCTCCTGGATGGCGAGCCAGACCCGCTCCCCATCCTCGTGGGAATAATTCAGGTGCTTGAGCAGTTCGGAACCCACCACCTGGATCAGGTCGATGAACCTCAGATCCGTATTGCAGGTGAGGGAAACGGGCAGCATGGGGGCGGCGGTCATGTACAAATATCCTTGGGCGGGGAAGACCCTTCCTCATAGTAGATGGGAAACCGGGGGGCAAGGCCAGGAAATAACCACTGCCCTGCGGGCCCCGGGGACGGTAAACTGGATCCCTGACCGGAATGGTCGGGATTGGAGCTGGGCATGAAGGTGATCGTGGCCAAGACGGCTGGATTCTGCTGGGGCGTGCGCAGGGCCATGGACGCCGTTCTGGAGGCCTCCACCCACAGCAAGTCCGGCCCGGTCCAGACCCTCGGCCCCCTCATCCACAACCCCCAGGCCCTGGACCTCATCGGCAAGCGCGGCGTGTCGGTGGCCGCCAGCCCGGAGGACGTGGTGGACGGCACGGTGGTGATCCGGGCCCACGGCATTCCCATCCAGACCCTCCGCGGCCTCAAGGAGCGCCAGCAGCGGGGGGAGCTCGCCATCGTCAACGCCACCTGCCCCGAAGTGGCCAAGGTCCACAGCAAGATCAAGAAGTGGAGCCCCAAGGGCTACTTCACCGTCATCCTGGGCACCCACGGCCATGCCGAGAGCGTGGCCCACCAGAGTTTCGCCGAGCACGGCAGCGTGATCGTGGCCAACATGGCAGAAGCCGAGGCCCTGCCCCGGGAGCGCCTGGAGAAGGTCCTCATCGTGGCCCAGACCACCTTCACCACGAAGGACTTCCAGGCCATTTCCGAATACCTTCGCAGCAGGGCCAAGGACTGCATCGCCGAGAACACCATCTGCGAGGACACCTGGACCCGCCAGGAGGAGGCCCGGAACCTCGCCAAGACCGTGGACTACGTCATCGTGGTGGGCGGCAAGGCCTCCTCCAACACCAAGCACCTGGCCGAGTTGGCCGGGCACTACGGCAAGCCGGTGCAGTACGTGGAGACGGCCTCCGAGCTGGACCTCGCCTCCTTCCAGGGCACCGAGACCGTGGGCGTCATGGCCGGCGCCTCCACCCCGACCTGGCTGGTGGAGGAGGTGGTCGATGTGCTGGAGCAGCACGGCAAAGGCCCCGAGCGCTTCACACGCCTCCTCAACGCGGCCTTCGGCACGCCGCTCCGCCTGGCCGTGGGCGCGGCCATCCTGACCCTGGGCGTCAGCGCCTGGACCGGGCTCCCCGTCACCTGGAGGTACGCCGCCATCACGGCCCTCTATGTCCTGGCCATGTACCTGCTGGCCCCCTACCTGAACCCCCTCGGCCTGGGCTCCAAGGGGCCCGCCCGGGCCCGGATCCTGGAACGAAACCATTCGTTCATGGTTGGCACGGCCGTCGGCTCGCTCCTGGTGGCCTTCATCCTCGCAGGCACCCTGGGGGCCGGTTCGCTCCTGGTGGTGGCCGGCGCCTCCCTCTTCGGCATGGTCTACAAGCGGAAGGTGAGGATCGGCAACGTGGTGTGGAGCATCCAGTCCATTCCCGGCTCCAAGGACCTCCTGGTGCCCATGGCCCTGGCCGTGGTGGCCCTGGCCATGCCCCTCTGGCACTACGGCATGCGCTGGGACGCCCGGGTGTGGGCGGGGGTGATCCTCGTGGCCGTCCTGGGCTTCGCGCGCACCACGCTCTACAACCTCAAGGACATGCAGAACGACCAGATCCTGGGGAAGGAGACCCTGCCCATCGTCTTCGGCCGGCGGACCACCAAGTTCCTCCTCCTGGCGTCCCTCGCCCTGGCGGGGGTGGCCACGCTGTGGGCCGCGTTCCTGAAACCCTCCGCCCACATGGGGGTGGAGGTGGCCGTCATCATGGCCTGCCTCGCCTACCCGGTGCTGCACCTCTGGCTGTTCCAGGAGCGGTTCTCCGCCGGCAAGCCCCTGTTCGAGCCCTGGGTGGAGCTGAGCTTCTACATGGCGGGGATCCTGGCCTTCGTGTGAGGGGCCGCCCGTGACCCCCGGCTGGCCGCGTTTCCTCACCTCGGTGCCCTTCGCGGCCCTCCAGCTGGGCGCGCTGGCGTGTGTCTGCGCCGCCGGTCCGGCGCGCTGGCTATGGCCGCTCGTCGCCTTGCTAGGTCTCCTCCTGGCCTCTACCCTGACGACGGCCTGGCAGCGCCGACCCTACGACCGGGCCCGAATGGGCTTCCTCCTGGTGCACGTGGGGCCGGCCCTGGTCTGCGCGGGCCTGCCCACCTCCCGCTGGGTCCTGGCCCTGGGCCTGGCCTGTCTCGCCCTGGGCTGCCCCTGGATGTTCTACCTGAAACCGTTGCTGAAAAAGAAGGACAAGGGTCCTGCTCCCCTTTGGCAACGCTTGACCCTCCAGGGCACCCGTCTCCTGTTTCTGGGACTGGGCGCCCTGCTGCTCGCCCCGGCCCTGTGCGGGCTGACGCCGGCTCGATGGCTGCTGGCCTCCTGGCTCATCCTGGCCGTGGCTCTGCATATCCATCATGTCAAAGCCATGAAGGGCTTCCGGGCGCAACTTGCGGGCCTGGCTGCCTGGGCCCTGTGCGCGGCTGCCTATTTGACCTTAAAATAATCAAGATAAATCCGTTTCATTGGGGTTATTTATGCGCAGTTGGGTTGTTATTACCGGGTGTTCCACGGGGATCGGCCGGGCCCTGGTGGACGCCTGCCGGGACCAAGGGTGGGGGGTGGTGGCCACCGCCCGGCGGCTGGAGACCCTGGAGGGCATCCCGGAGGGCGAGGACCTGCTCAGGGTGGCGTTGGATGTGACGGATGCCGATAGCCTGGCGGCGGCGGTGGAGGCCTGCCGCGGGCTGCGCCTGGCGGGACTCATCAACAACGCGGGCTACGGGCAGCTGGGGCCCCTGGAGGTGCTCCGGCCCGATGAGCTGCGGGCGCAGCTGGAGACGAACGTGGTGGGGCTCCATGCGGCCACCCACGCCTTCCTGCCCCTGATCCGCAGTTCGACCCACCCGGGCGAAGGGCGCATCGTCCAGATGGCCTCCGTGCTGGGGCGCATGAGCGTCCCCATGGCGGGGGCCTACTGCGCCTCCAAGGCCGCCGTGGTGGCCCTGGCCGAGGCCCTGCGCCTGGAGGTGGCCCCGGACATCCGGGTGCTCCTGGTGGAACCGGGGGCCGTGCGCAGCGAGTTCCGGGAGACCCTGGGCAGGATGCTGGGCGACCTCCCGGCCCGGCTCCAGGGCACGCCCTTCGCACCCCTCCTGGCCGCCTACGCGGAGCGGAACCGGGCCCACGCGGCCACCCACGGCCTGCCGGCCCGGGCCTGCGCCGAGCGCATCGCCCGGGCCATGGCCCAGGCGAACCCGCCCCGGCGCCTGGTGATCGGCCGGGACGCGGTCTTCGCGAACCTCGCCAAGGCCCTGCTTCCGGCAAGCGTCTGGGAGTGGGGCGTGCGCAGGTCCTTCGGCCTCGCCCGCCCAAACTAGCGGCTGACAGGCGGCAGGAGCCGGACCAAACTGGTGCCATGACCGAGAACCGCCTTTACCTCATCGACGCCTTCGCGCTCATCCTCTCGGTATCCGCTGCGCGGATACGCGAGACCTCCCCCCAGAGCAGCGAGGTGGGGAATGGCTGAGAACCGCCTTTATCTGATCGACGCCTTCGCGCTCATTTTTCGGGCGTACTACGGGAACCTCCGCCTCAAGAACGGCGCCGCCATGACCATGGCGCGCATGATGCTGGCGCTGGTGGCCCAGCACAAGCCCACCCACCTGGCCATGGTCTTCGACCGGCCCGAGCCCACCTTCCGGCACCAGATCTATCCGGACTACAAGGCCAACCGCGCCGAGATGCCCGAGGACCTGCGCCCGCAGATCCCCCTGATCCGGGACCTGACCAAGGCCTTGAACATCCGCATCGTCGAGCTGGCGGGATACGAGGCCGACGATGTCATGGGCACGCTGGCCACCCAGGCCTGCCGGGCCGGATTGCCAAGCGTGATCGTGAGCCCGGACAAGGATCTCCTGCAGCTGGTGGACGACGTGGGCTGCATCCAGGTCCTGAACAACCGGGACGGGGAGGTGTGGATCGACCGGGCCGGGGTCAAGGAGCGCTTCGGGGTCTGGCCCGAGCAGGTGGTGGACGTGCTCACCCTCATGGGAGACGCCAGCGACAACGTCAAGGGCGTGGAGGGGATCGGGGAGAAGGGCGCCCGGGACCTGGTGGAACAGTACGGCAGCCTGGACGCCATCGTCGCCCATCGCTCCGAGCTCAAGCGCAAGGCCCACCGCGAAGGCCTGGAGGCCGCCCTTGAGCGCCTGCCCCTGGTGCGCCGGCTGGTAACCGTCGTGACCGACCTGACCCTCCCCGTGACCCTGGACGAGCTGGCCTACCCGGGCGTGGACCCGGCCCAGGCCCGGGCGGCCTTCAAGGCCCTGGGCTTCGAGGCGCTCACCAAGGACTTCACCGAGGTGGGCTCGGCCAGCGCCCCCTCGGCGGCGCGCGCCTACCGGGCCGCGGCCTCGCTGGGGGACCTGGAGGCCGCGGTGGCGGCGTGCCGGGAGGCCGGGACCTTCGGCCTGGACACCGAAACCACCTCCATCGATCCCACCAGGGGCCATATCGTGGGCCTCAGCCTCGCCTGGAAGCCCAATGAGGGCCTGTACGTGCCCCTGGCCCACCTGAAGCCCGGCTCCGAGGACACCGAGGGTTCCCTGCCGGGCCTGCTCCCGGATTCCGGCCTGCCCGAGGGCCTCCTGGACCTCCAGGGCGACCCGGAGACCTTCTTCGGGGAGCTGGCCCCCTACCTGGATCCCCGCAATCTCCCCTTCCCCGCGGTCCGGGCGGTCCTGGGCCCCCTGCTGGCCGACACTGCCGTCAGGAAGGCCGGCCAGAACCTCAAGTACGACCTGCAGGTCCTCAAGCGCCACGGACTGCCCGTCCAGGGCCTGGGCGACGACAGCATGGTGCTGAGCTTCCTCGTGGATTCCCGGCTGCGCCACAACCTGGACGACCTCTCCTCGCGCCACCTGGACCTGCGGCCCATCCCCTTCGAGGCCGTCGTCGGCAAGGGCAAGGCCGCCAAGCGCTTCGACGAGGCGGAGTTCGGCCAGGCCGTGCAGTACGCCGCCGAGGACGCCGACCTGGCCCTGCAGCTCTGCGCCAGGCTGCGCCCGCTCCTGGCCGAGCCGGCCCTCCGGGAACTCTACGCCCGGGTGGACCTGCCCCTGGTGGAGGTCCTCGCCGACCTGGAGCTGGACGGGGTGCGCCTGGACGTGGACGTCCTGGCCGGCCTCGCCCAGGCCATGCGCAGCAAGCGGGACGAGGCGGAAGCCCGGGCCCTGGAACTGGCCGGGGAGCCCTTCAATCTCAACAGCCCGACCCAGCTGGGCCGGATCCTCTACGAGAAGCTCGGGCTGCCGGTCCTCAAGCGCACCGACAAGACCCGGGCGCCCGCCACGGACGAGGAGGTGCTCTCCGAACTGGCCCTGAGGGAGGACGGCGAGATCGCCCGGGTGCTGCTCCGGCACCGCCAGATGCAGAAGCTCCTGGGCACCTACGTGGAGGCCCTGCCCGGCATGGTCAACCCCGTCACGGGCCGTCTCCACACCCGGCTCCACCAGGCCGCGGTGGCCACGGGCCGCCTGGCCTCTTCCGACCCCAACCTCCAGAACATCCCCGTGCGCACCGAGGAGGGCCGGGCCATCCGGGGCGCCTTCGTGCCACGGGAGGGCTGGGTCTTCCTGGACGCCGACTACAGCCAGATCGAATTGCGGGTTGTGGCGGCCCTGGCCCGGGACCCCGTCCTCCTTGGAGCTTTCGCCAATGGCGAGGACATTCACCGCCGCACCGCGTCCGAGGTGCTGGGCGTGGGCATGGAGGAGGTCACGCCCGAACAGCGCAGCGCGGCCAAGGCCGTGAACTTCGGCCTGCTCTACGGCCAGGGCGCCTATGCGCTCTCCGCCAGCCTGGGCATCAGCTTCAAGGAGGCCAAAGCCTTCATCGAACGCTATTTCGAGCGCATGCCCAAGGTCGCCGAGTGGATCGAAGCCACGAAGGCCAAGGCTCTGGAGGAAGGCCTGGTGCGAACCCTCTGGGGCCGGGTCCGGCGCATCCCGGACCTGCAGTCCGCCAACCAGGGCCTCAAGGCCCAGGCCCTCCGGGAAGCCGTGAACACCGTGGTCCAGGGCACCGCCGCCGATCTCATGCGCCGGGCCATGGTGCGGCTGCACGCCTCACTGGGTCAAGGAGGCTTCCAGGCCCGCCTTCTTCTCCAGGTTCATGACGAACTCCTCGTGGAAGCGCCTCCGGAGGAAACGGAGGCGGTGTCCGCACTGCTCAAGGACGCCATGGAAGGCGCCGATGATCTCGGGCCCCTGGGTGTGAGACTGGCGGCGGAGGTCCGGCGGGGACCTACGTGGCTCGCCTGCAAATAAGGGCAGACTATATAGGTATTGAATAATAGTCACGAGCCAGTAGGTTTTCGGGTCCCACTATCCTAGACTCGAATTTCACTCGCCCTCTCCCATCCAAGTATCGTGAGCCACAAGGGGGTATTCCATCCATCCGATCCTGGGCCCCGTTCTTGCGGGATTCGTCAGCCTGCTCCCCCTTGCCGGTGCGTCCCTGCCCGCCGAGGGCGCGCAGTCCGGCGTGTTCTCCTTCCGCAGCTACGGCATGGAGGATGGACTGGGCAACCTCGCGGTGTTCGCCCTGGGCCAGGACGCCGACGGCTTCCTGTGGGTGGGCACCGAGGACGGCCTCTACCGCTACGACGGCCACCAGTTCCGCGCCTTTTCCAGGGGCCTGAAGCCGGGCACCATCTGGGGCATCGCCACCGGCGTGGACGGGGGCCTGGGCGTCAACACCGATGAAGGGGTCTTCGCCCAGCAGGGCCAGGCCATGGTGCCCATGGAGGGCCTGCCCCGGCAGCGCGCCGATTTCCTGGCCCTGGGCCCCAGGGGGAGCGCCCGGGTCGCCCTGGGAAGCCAGTTCTATGGACGGGACGCGGCCGGTCCCATGAAGGTGCTCAAGTCCTTCCCGGGGAAGGTGATCTGCGGCTGGGCCTCGCGCGACCTCCGGACCCTCTACCTGATCACCGAAGGCCAGATCTGGCACCTGTACCTGGGCGAGTGGACCGCCATGCCCCTGCCGGCGACCTTCCACGCCACGGACTGCCGCATCTTCCAGGACCACGCCGGACGCATCTTCCTCAGGACCCGCGGCAACCTCTGGCGCAGGAACGCCTGGGACGCCCCGTGGGTCGACCTTTCGGCCAGGCTCCCCTCCAACGCCTTCAACCCCTACGCCCCCGTGGAGGACGCCATGGGCAGGGTCTGGGTGGGTACCTCCAAGGGTCTGCTGTGCTGTGACGGCGACGACACCTGGGTCCTGGGCGAGGACAAGGGCCTGCCCGGGGGCTGGGCCGGCACCGTGTTCGTGGACAGGGAGGGCTCCCTCTGGCTGGGCAGCGAAGGGGTGCAGAAGCTCAAGGGCCGCTTCCTCTGGACGAACTACGGACCCCACCAGGGCCTGCCCTCCCCCAATGTGTGCGACATCGGCCAGAGCCAGGACGGGCGGGTCTTCGCCTGCACCGACAACGGTGTGGCCGTGCGCCGGGGCGAGAGCTGGTCCACCCTTCCCGGCACCGAGGGCCGGACGCTCCTCGCCGGCGGCGGCGGCCGGGAGGAGATGTGGTTCGGTGGCTCGGGCAAGGGCGAGGCCTTCAACGTCGTCTTTCACCTGGACCTGGCCTCCGGACGCATGGAGAAGGTCTCCATCGCGCCCTGCAAGACCAACGACATCGTGCTTTCCATCACCTCGATCCCCGGGGGCGGCGCCTACCTGGGCACACGCTACGAGGGCGTCTTCCGGGTCACCCGGCAGGGCAGGACCTGGCGCACCGAGCAGCTGCCTTTCCCGGGCCGCCCCGAGGGCGACCGGGTGAACGCCGTCAGGAAGGACCTCGCGGGCCGGGTCTGGGCCGCGGGCGAGCACGGCCTCTACGTCCTGGAGCAGGACCACTGGACGCGGCTGGGGGCCCGGGATGGCCTCCTGGGCGACAACTGCGGGAGCATCGCGCGGGATCCGGCGGGCAACATCTGGGTGGCCTTCATCGATGCCCGGGGCATCAGCCGACTGGGGCAGTCGAATGGAACCTGGAAGGCCGTGGAGAACCTCACCCAGCCCGACGGACTGTTCAAGGACACCATCTCCAGCCTCGCCTACGACACCAAAGGGGTCCTCTGGCTTGGCACCGGCGCGGGCATGAAGCGCTGGGACGGCAAGATTCTGGAAACCTTCGGCCGGGGCGACGGGCTGGCCAGCCTGGATCCCTCCGCCAACGGCATCACGGTGGACCAGGATGGCGGCGTCTGGCAAGGTTTCAGCAACGGCATCGCCCACTTCCACCCCCGGGCCTTCGAAGGCCCCCCCGCTCCGCCCGCCGCCCGGATCCTGGAGGTGCTGGACCTGAAGGGCGAACGCGACAGCCTGGAGCCGGAGCCGAGGATCCCCTACCGCAATCACACCCTGACCTTCAAGTACTCGGCCCTCTCCTTCCTCAACGAGGCCCAGGTGGTCCACGAGGTGCGGCTCGTGGGGCTCGAGAACGACTGGCGCGAGACCCAGCTCTACGAGGCCCGGTACACCGCCCTGTCCGCCGGCGCCTACCGCTTCGAAGTGCGCAGCCGCTTCACCGATGGCCGGCCCGGCCCCGTGGCCACCTACGCCTTCCGCATCCTGCCCCCCTGGTGGGGCACCTGGTGGTTCCGCCTCGCCACGTTCCTGGCCCTGGTGACGGCCATCCGGCTGTTCCTCCTCGCCCGCATGGCCCAGCTGTCCCGGCGCAACATCCAGCTGGAAGCCATGGTCACCCACCGCACCGAGGCCCTGGAAGCCTCCAAGCTGGAGCTGGAGAAGGTCAACAAGGCACTGGAGGAGGCCACCCTCGTGGATCCCCTCACGGGTCTCCACAACCGCCGGTTCCTGGACCTGTCCCTGCCCACCGACGCACGGCAGGCCCAGCGCACCTTCCGGGAGCTGGTGGACGCCGGGGAGGACCCCCTGGTGCCCAGGGAGGACATCCTTCTGTTCCTGATGGACATCGACCACTTCAAGGCCGTCAACGACACCCACGGCCACCTGGCAGGAGACCAGGTGCTCAAGCAGCTGGCGACGATCCTCATCAGCTGCACCCGGGGCACCGATTCCCTCGTGCGCTGGGGCGGCGAGGAATTCCTCCTGGTGGCCAAGCGCGCCCGCAGGGCCGGAGCCTCCGGCATCGCCGACAACCTCCTGGAGGCGATCCGGGCCCACACCTTCCTGCTCCCCGACGGCGTTGAACTCCACAAGACCTGGTCCATCGGCTTCTGCGCCATCCCCATCCACCCCCGCAGCCCCGAGGTGGGCGACTGGCAGCAGGCCCTCAAGATGGCCGACCAGTGCCTCTACGCAGCCAAGAACACGGGCCGCGACCGCTGGGTGGGCGCCCTCATGCCCCCCGAGGTGGACCCCGCCCCCCTCCAGGACCTGAAGACCTGGGACGTGGGCTGGGCCTTGGACAAGGGCCTGATGACGGCGATCAGCTCGGATCCCGGCTTCCAGTGGCCTGAGTAGCTACAGGTTCTTCAGGGCGGCGAGTTCCTGGGGGTTCAGGAAGCGCCACTCCCCAGGCTTGAGGAAGGGGTCGTCCAGCGGCCCGAACTGGATGCGCTTGAGCTTGGAGATGGGGTGCCCCACCGCGGCGAACATCCGGCGCAGCTGCTGGTTCTTGCCTTCGATGAGGGTGACCTTGAGCCAGGGGTTGTCGGCCTTCTCGGCGATCTCGATGCCGCAGGGCTTCAGGTGCTGCCCGTTCAGGCGGAAACCGCCCCGGAACTCGTCCAGGGTCTCGGGCCGGGGCATGCGGTGGACCTTGATCAGGTACACTTTCGGCACGTGGAACTCGGGGGCCATCAGGCGCAGGGCGAGGGCCCCGTCGTTGGTCATGAGCAGCAGGCCCTCGGAATTGAAGTCGAGGCGGCCGACGGGATAGACCCGGGCGTCGACCCCGTGGATGAGGGCCATGACCGTGGGCCGGCCCTGGTCGTCCTTCACGCTGGTGACGTAGCCCTTGGGCTTGTTGAGCAGGATGTAGACCAGGTTCTCCCGGGTGATGGGCTGGAAGTCCACGGTGATCTCGTCCCGGCGGGGATCGGCCCGGGTGCCCAGTTCCGTGACGGTGACGCCGTTCACCTGGACCCGGCCCTCGAGGATGATGGCCTCGCAGGCCCGGCGGGAGTCGAGCCCGGCCGCGGCCAGGATCTTCTGGAGCCGCTCCCCCTGCTGGGTGGAAGGCTCGCCGGCCTTGGCCGCGGGCTTCACCCGGGGCCTGGCGCCGGTGGGCGCTTTGGCCTTGGCGCCGGTGGGCGCCTTGGCTCTGGCGCCGGCGGAGGGCTTGGGCCGGCCGGCCACCGGGGGGCGCCGGGCGGCGGTTCCGGGAGCCGCATCCCTGCGGGGAGCGGGCCTGGTTTCGGCGGCGGACTCCCCTTCCTTGCGGGCCGCAGGCCAGGAAGCCCCGGAATATTCCGAACTTTTCGCTTTGCGGGGGGACGGCTTGGCGACGGTTCTGGGCGCGTCCTTGCCGCCGCTGCGGGCCGGCTTGCGGGTTCCTGGCGCGCTTCCTCGGGTCTGCGGGCCCTTCCGGGGGGGTGTGGCCATGGGTGTACCTCCAGCGTCATCACGACGCGAATTGTAAATTGTCTCATACCCGGGCCCGGTGGCGAAGCGGATTTATAGGCGGGAAGCCTTGCGAGGGAACGGATATGACGAGGGTCCCATCCGGAATTAGCGCAGGATTTTTCACGACAGGCGAGTAGACTGGAGCCTAATTCGACTTTTTCTCCGGAGAGCGTATGACTAAACACGTATACACCTTTGGCGGCGACCGGAACGAGGGCAGCGCGAAGATGCGCAACCTCCTCGGTGGCAAGGGCTGCAACCTGGCCGAGATGGCCGGCCTCCAGATCCCCGTGCCCCCCGGCTTCACCGTCACCACCGAGGTCTGTTCCCTCTACATCAAGGCGGGCAAGACGCTCCCCGAGGACGTCAAGCAGCAGGCCCTGGATGCCCTGGCCTGGCTGGAGGGCAACCGTGGCCGCAAGCTGGGCGACCTGGAGAACCCCCTCCTCCTGTCCGTGCGTTCCGGCGCCCGTGTGTCCATGCCCGGCATGATGGACACCGTCCTGAACCTGGGCCTCAACGACCAGACCGTCGAAGGCCTGGCCAAGGCCAGCGGCAATGCCCGTTTCGCCTACGATTCCTACCGCCGCTTCATCATGATGTTCTCCGACGTGGTCCTGGGCGTGCACAAGGACCTCTTCGAGCACGAGATCGAGCAGCTCAAGCACAAGACCGGCAAGACCCTCGACACCCAGATCACGGCCGAGGAGTGGAAGGACCTGACGGTCGTCTTCAAGGCCATCGTCCAGCGCGAACTGGGCAAGCCCTTCCCCCAGGATCCCATCGAGCAGCTCTTCGGCGGCATCTGCGCCGTCTTCGACAGCTGGGACACCGACCGCGCCATCCTCTACCGCCAGAAGAACCGCATCCCCGACGACTGGGGCACGGCCGTCAACGTCCAGACCATGGTGTTCGGCAACATGGGCGACGACTGCGGCACCGGCGTGGCCTTCACCCGCGACCCCGGCACCGGCGAACCCTACTTCTACGGCGAGTACCTCATCAACGCCCAGGGCGAGGACGTGGTGGCCGGCGTGCGCACCCCCCAGCCCATCACGAAGTTCCAGGCCGAGGGCAGCGGACACACCAGCCTCGAGGAGGCCATGCCCGAAGCCTTCAAGGAGCTCCTGGACACCTGCAACCGCCTTGAAGCCCACTTCACCGACATGCAGGACCTGGAATTCACCATCGAGCGCGGCAAGCTGTTCATGCTGCAGACCCGCATCGGCAAGCGCACGGCACTGGCTTCCATCCGCATCGCCATCGACATGGTCGGCGAGGGGCTGATCGACTCCAACACCGCCCTCGGCCGTATCGACCCCGACCAGCTCAACCAGCTGCTGGCCCCCGTGTTCGACCCCAAGGAGAAGGCCTCCTTCAAGAACGCCGGCAAGCTCATGACCAAGGGCCTGCAGGCCGGCCCCGGCGCCGCCGCCGGCCTCATCGCCCTCAGCGCGGAGGAGGCCGAGGAGCTGGCCAAGACCGGTCCCGTGGTGCTCTGCCGCACGGAAACCTCCCCCGAGGATCTGGCCGGCATGTACGCCGCCAGGGGCATCCTCACCGCCCGCGGCGGCATGACCTCCCACGCGGCCGTGGTCGCCCGCGGCATGGGCAAGCCCTGCGTGTGCGGCGCCTCCGCCATCACCATCGACCTCAAGGCCCGCACCCTCAGCGTCGAGGGCATCACCCTCAACGCCGGCACCGACTTCATCTCCATCGACGGTTCCACGGGCGAAGTGTTCGCCGGCCACCTCAGCGCCTTCCCCTCCGAAGTGAACCAGGTGCTCGTGGAGAAGAAGCTCAAGGCCGAGGACAGCGAGCTCTACCAGCGCTTCGACAAGATCATGGACTGGTCCAACAAGGTCCGCTCCATGAAGGTCCGCACCAACGCCGACACCCCGCACGACGCCGACGTGGCCCGCGCCTTCGGCGCCCAGGGCATCGGCCTGTGCCGCACCGAGCACATGTTCTTCGAGGGCGAGCGCATCATCGCCTTCCGCGAGTTCATCCTCGCCAAGGACCTCGACGGCCGCAAGGAGGCCCTCAAGAAGCTCCTCGTCATGCAGCGCGAGGACTTCGAAGGGATCTTCACCGCCATGAACGGCCTGCCGGTCACCGTGCGCCTCCTGGATCCCCCCCTCCACGAGTTCGTGCCCCACGACGAGGCCGGACAGGCCGAAATGGCCGAGGTCATGGGCGTCAGCCTCGCGGAAGTCAAGCACCGCGTCGAGAAGCTCCATGAGTTCAACCCCATGATGGGCCACCGCGGCTGCCGCCTGGGCATCACCTACCCCGAGCTCATCCGCATGCAGATGCGCGCCATCAGCGAAGCCGCCATCAACGTCGGCAAGCGCGGCATCGTGGCCCTGCCCGAAGTGATGGTTCCCCTCATCGGCACCGTCAAGGAGCTGAGCTTCACCAAGGTCGAGATGCTCGACGAGCTGGCCGCGGTGAACCAGGAACAGGGCACGGACTTCAGCTGCCCCATCGGCACCATGATCGAGATCCCCCGCGCCGCCATCACCGCCGACAAGGTCGCCCAGGAGGCCGAGTTCTTCTCCTTCGGCACCAACGACCTCACCCAGATGGGCTTCGGCTACTCCCGCGACGACTCCGGCACCTTCCTGCCCGAGTACGTGGCCAAGAAGATCCTCGAGGACGATCCCTTCCAGAGCCTCGACCAGGAAGGCATCGGCGAACTCGTCCGCATCGCCTGCGAGAAGGGCCGCTCCACCCGCCCGAACATCAAGCTGGGCGTCTGCGGCGAGCACGGCGGCGATCCCCGCTCGGTCAAGTTCTTCCACCGCACCGGCCTGAACTACGTCAGCTGCAGCCCCTATCGCGTGCCCATCGCGATCCTGGCCGCCGCCCAGGCCGTGCTGGAAGAAAAGAAATAATTCGAACGTCTGAGCTTGGAAACGGGGGCGCGCCTGCGCCCCCGTTTTTTTTGGGGTTCTCCGTAGGCCCTTGGAGAAGAAACGGTTTGGATCGTCGGACCACCCACCAGGAAGGCCATTCCAGGGAGAATCCATGGATCTCGCCATCGCCCAGAGGATCGCCAACTTCATCTATGAAGAAACGGGCCTTTACACCATCGTGTGCGACGACACGGCGAGGATCATCGCGGCCCAGGTCGCCACGCGGGTGGGCACGGCGCACTCCGGCGCCCAGAGGCTCCTGTCGGAGAAGCTCCCCCACATCACCATCTCGAAAGAGGAGGAGGAAGCCTCCGGCGGGGTGGTGCGCATGGGCGTCAGCCTCCCAATCGTTCATAACGGCGCCTGGATCGGCACGTTCGGCATCACCGGCAACCTCGAGAACACCGTGCCCATCGCCAAGATCATCGCCGGCATCATCGACATGGAACTGAAGGGGGCCGGGCACCGGGGAGAGCGCCTGCTGGAGATGGCCAAACAGGACGTGGTCTGACTCTTCTCACTCCGCTTTGTTCGCAGGTTTCCCCTTGCCTGTGCCATTGAGGGCCACCGCTTGGCGAACGAGCGCCATGAAGGCGGCTGCGTCGACCTCCCCGCCCTCCTCGATATCGATGGCGCGCCGCTGGTTCCCTTCGAGGCTCGCGTTGAAGAGACGGTCCGGATCCTCCAGGAAGGCGCCCTTGGCGAAGGTGAGCTTCACGACCTTCCGGTAGGATTCGCCCGTGCAGATGATGCCACCGTACGACCAAACGGGCGTACCCCGCCACTTCCACTCCTCGCGGACCTCCGGTTCCGCTTCATGGATGAGCTGGCGCATCCGGGCGAGGGTCGCCCCGCGCCAGTCCCCGAGTTCGGCGATTCTCAGGGTGATCAGGTCGGAGGCGGATGGGTCCTGGGGCAACTCGGATTTTTTCATACTCACCCCCTTCAGGCCGGAGACCAGCTTAAGGCGGACGATGAGGCATTGTAAGAGCCGCATGCATTCTTGACGGATCCAGGAAGCCTTGCCGTACCATGGACTGTCATGCCCGATCGGCCCTCCCTCCTCCTCGCCGCCTTCCCCCCCGAACTGGGGGACCTCCTTGCCGCCCCCCCTGCCGGCTGGCGGGTCGCGTGCACGGGGGTGGGGGCCATCACGGCCGCGGTGACCACCGCGCGGCTCCTGGGGGAGCTGGCACCCAGCCGGGTGCTGTTCGTGGGGACCTGCGGGGCCTTGGACGAACGGCTGGCGGTGGGCGACAAGATCTGGGCCTCGGACGCCCTGGCCATCTCCCTGGACGTGCTGGACGGGCGCTCCTACCGGCCCGAGGTCGAATGCATCCGCTGGCCGGCGACGCTGAGCCTGCACCTGCCCTTCCAGGCCCACTCGGTGGCGGTGCCGCCCGGCGTCACCCGCACGGTGGAGGGGGCCCGCCGCCTGGGGACCCTGACGGCCGTCGAACACCTGGAACTGACGGGCGTGTACGCCGCCTGCGCCGCGGCCGGGGTGCCCTGCGGCGCCGTGCTGGGCGTCGCCAACCGGGTGGGCCCCGAGGCGCACCGGGAATGGCTGACCAATCACGAGGTGGTGAGTCACGGCCTCCTTGCGGCCCTCCGGGAACTGGGGCTGTTCGATTAGGATCGGCTCATTCGTCCTGGAACAGCAGCTCCCGGTCCGTCCCCATCGTCACGAGCCATCCGGAACCCCGGGCTTCGGCCCGGACGCCCAGGCAGTCTCCGGTGACGAACACCTGGGCGCCGGCCAGGGCCGCCAGGGCCTCGGGGTGGGGATGGTCGAAGCTGTTGGCGCGGCCGGCGCACACCAGGGCCAGGCGGGGCTCCAGGGCCGCCGCCCAGGCCGGGGCGGTGGCGCTGCGGCTGCCGTGGTGGCCGGCCTTGAGCAGGCGCCCGGGACGCCACGGGCCGGGCTCGCCCAGGTCAAGCAGGTCCTGCTCCTGGGTGGCGAGGGCGTCGCCCATGAGCCAGAGTTCACGGTCCCGCCACCGCACCCGCAGCACGGCGGAATTCATGTTCACATCCCGGAGTGCCATGGGACCCGGCGGCCAGCGCACGGACCACTGCGAAGCGCCCCGGGTCCAGGCGTCCCCCCGGCGCAGGGTCCGCATGCGGGCCCGCCCGGCCTCTGAGCCGAAGGCCTCCCAACGGCCCGGCGCCATGGCCGGCCGGACCACGCTGGCCAGGGGCCAGAGCTTCTCCAGGGCCTCCCAGCCACCGGCATGGTCCAGGTGGGGGTGGGTGAGCACCAGGTGCACCGGTTCCCGGACGCCCCGGCGGCTGAGCACCCGTACGATGGTCCGGGCCGCCCGGGCATCCGGGCCGGTGTCCACCAGGGTCGCCTCCGCCCCGGGGCTCCGGATCAGCAGGGCGTCGCCCTGGCCGATGTCCAGGGCTTCGATGCTGAGGGTCCGAGGTGCCCGGCCGGTGCCCCGGGCGGCCACCAGGCCGAGGGACGCGAGGACCAGGCCCACCGTCAGCCACCGGGTACGCAAGAAGAGGGCCTGGAGGTGGGCCAGGAGGAGCCAGCCCAGGGCCAGGGCCACCCAGGGCCCGAGGCGCCCCGTCGCCAGGGGGACGACCCGGGCGAAACCGGGCACCAGGACCGTGCCCACCCACACCAGGACATGATCCAGGAGGCCTGCGCCGACGGGCACGGGCAGGAACACCTGCGCCAGGCAGGCCGGCACCAGGATGGCCACCAGAGGCAGGAGGACGGCATTGGCGGCGGCGCCCCACAGGGGCGCGCCTCCGTGGAAGAGCGCCAGAAGCGGCAGGGTCGTCAGCCAGGGGGCAAGGACACGGGCCAGGGCCGGGGCGAGGCGCCCAGCCCCCGGCGCCAGCAGGCCCGCCAGGGGCTCGGCGGCCCAGAGCAGCCCGGTCAGCGCGAACCAGGACAGCACGAACCCCGGATCGCAGCCCGCCGCGGGGTGGCCCAGGAACCAGAGCAGGAGCGCTCCCGTGAGGGTGAGCACGGGCGGAAGCTTCCAGCCGCTGCCCCGGGCCGCGGCCCACCCGAGGCCCATGAGGAAGCCCCGCCACACCGGCGCCGTGAAGCCGACCAGGAGCGCATACGCCAGGCCCCCCGCCGCGGCGGCGACCGAGGACCCGCGCGGCCCCAGCCGTCCGCCCAGGCCCCCGCGCCCGGCGAGCCGGCGCCACAGGCCCTCCAGGAGGCCCATCACGAGGGTCACCTGCAGGCCTGAGACCACAAGGGTGTGGATGGTGCCGCTCTGCACGAACGGACTGAAGGCGTCGCCGCGCCCGGGGGGTAGGCCCAGGGTCATGGCCCCCCACAGCTCGCGGGCCTCCGGCGACAGCGGCAGGGCCTGGAACCTCCCGAGGGCCCAGGTGCGCAGGCGCAGCAGGGGAGAAGGCCGGGGGGGCCCCAGCACCTCCAGGAGGAGCGCCGAGGACAGATGCAGCCTCCGGGGGGCTCCGGCGTCCCGGGCCCGCCACAGGGGGCGTTCAGCGAGCAGCACGGGCCCGGGAACCACGGGCTGCAGGTCCCCCTGGAACGCCACCCGCGCACCTGGGGCGGGGGGTGGGCTCCCACCGGCTGGGAGGGTGAGGGGCAGCACCGCCCCGCGCAAGACGGGCGGGGCCTCCACCCGGAGGGCGGAGCGCAGTCCCCGGCCCCGGGGGGTCCAGGGAGCGGCCAGGGTGCCCTGGAGGCGGAGGGTGCCCCGGGGCAGGGCCCTTTCCCAGCGGGCCAGATGGGCCAGACCACCCAGGGTGCCCCACAGCAGGGCCACCCCCAGGGCCGCCCACACCCACCGGCGGCGGAAGGCCAGAGGCAGGGTCGCGGCCACCAGGCCCCAGCCCGCCGCCTGGAACGCCCACGGCAAGGCCCCGTCCCAGGCCTCCGGCAGCACCCAGGGCAGGCCGCAGGCCGCGGCGAGGGCCCAGGGAAGGCCCCAGAATTCCGCGCCGCTGAGGCGCCGCCATAGGCCTTCCCGGGAAAGCATGGTGCCGAGTGTAGGCCCGGGGGAGTACCATGGGAAATGACCATTCATGCCGTCCCCCGCCCACCGCGCAGGTTCCTTCACATCCTCGTTTCCGTCCTGGCCCTGGCTTGCGTGCCCCTGGCCGCCTGGAGTCCCGAGTTCCACGAAGCCCAGACCACCAAGGCCATGAAGCTCCTGCCCAGGCGCATGAACCTGTTCCTGGCCGCCCATCCCGGGGAGCTCTTCGGGGGGGCCCGGGGGCAGAACAACGATCAGGTGCCCACGGTGGAGGATGTGGAAGACCAGTTCCGCCGCATCGTCGCCCTCGCCGAGGAGCACAAGCGGCCGGAGCGGATCGCCCGGGAGCTGGGCACCCTGGCCCACCAGATCCAGCTGCTCACGGACCCCTCGGCCATCCGGGGCGTCTCGCCCCTGCGCGACGCCTTCCAGGCCTACGGGGACGAGAAGCTGCCCAAGCTGGTCCTGAGCCGGGAGCCCTTCTGGGCGGTGACGGCCCCCCTGGACCCCAGGCCCCGGCTGAACCAATGGGCCAAGGTGAAGTTCGAGCGCGGCCAGGCCCTGGGCGAGTGCTTCGACCCGGCCACGGGGCGCCGCAAGGGAGGCTGGGACGAGCTTTCCATCCCCTTCGCGGTGCTCCAGCTGTCCTACTCCAACGGCATCAACGCCACGGCCAACATCTGGATCCAGCTCTGGCGCGCGGTAGGGGACCTGTGGGACGTGCCGGGAGACCAAGCGCTGACCAGGGACTAGCGGGGCGTGCTCCGCAGGTGAGGGTGAAGCCTGCTATCGTCTTGGTGTCAACTTCTCGCAGACAGGCTCCCCGCTCCCGGAGACAGCAATGGCTTCCTATACCCGTCTCGGCTCGTACCTGCTGGCCAGCGACCTCGAAACGGACCCCATCGGGAACTTCCACCTGGGCCTGGCCCTCGCCGGCAGCGCCTTTGACCGCCATGTCCTGGTGCGGACCTTCTCCGACGAGGCGGTGGCAGCCGGCCTGAGCGCGGGGCTCTCCGAGGCCAGGCGCCTCGCCGAGCGCATCAAGGGCTGCCGCGGGCTGGGCGCCGGCTTCCAGATCGAGACGGGCCGGCACCCGTTCCTGGTGTGCGACTACCAGCCCGGGCGCAGCCTGGCCGGCATGCTGAGGAAGACCCGGGAGGAGCAGATCCCCCTGGGCGTGGACGAGGCCCTTTCCGTGGTCCAGGGCCTGGCCCAGGCCCTGGTGGCGCTGTCGGACAAGGGCCTCCACCACGGCGCCCTGGGCCCCCACTGCCTCTGGCTGAGCTTCGAAGGCGCCACCCATGTCCTGGACGCGCCCATCTCGGGCCTGCTCGAGGGGCTCCTGCCCCGGGCCCCCCGCCTCGGGGCGGCCCTGGCCCCCTACCGCTGCCCGGGCCTCACGGGCCTCCAGCAGGACCTCTACGCCCTGGGGGCGATCCTGTTCGAGCTGCTCACCCTCGAGCCCCCGCCCCGCCGTGAAGCCATTCCGGAGGCCCTGGACAGGGCCACCCTCGCCGCGGCCCAGGAGGAGGGTCCCATCCCGGCCGAGCTCAAGGCGCTCCTGCGGCGGCTGCTGGTGGAGGGCCAGGGCTTCGCCGATCTGGAGGCGTTCAGCCGGGACCTGGAGCGGGTGCTCTTCGACGGCGAGTTCAGCCCGACCACCTTCAGCATGGCCTTCTTCCTGCACACCCTGTTCCGGGACGAACTCGAACAGGATGCCCAGGCCATGAAGTCCGACCAGGGCGCCGACTTCACGCCCTTCCTCCCCTCCGAGGCCGGTCCCCGGACCCTGCTCCCGGGAATCGACAACTCGAACCGCAACCGGTATTTCGCCTATGCCGGGGGGACCATCCTGGTCCTGTTCGCCCTGATGGGCCATCGGTTGTACGTGTCCGGCAAGCGCACCGAGGAGCTGCAGACCCAGCTCGCTGGCCTCCAGCGGGAGAAGGCGGACAACGACAACCGGATCCTGGACATCACCAAGCAGGAGGCGTCCCAGCAGCTGCTCCAGGACCAGCTGCAGCGGGAGTCCACGGAGGCCAGGACGGCCGAGGAGCGCACCAAGGCCAGCAAGGATCTGGAGGAGGCCAGGCTGAAGTCGGCCGAGCTGGCCCGCCAGAAGACCGAGGCCCTCAAGAAGAACCAGGAGCTGGCCGCCGCCAGCACCTCCATCGCGCAGTCGGCCTCGAAGCCCGCGGCCCCGGCCCCTGTCCCTGTCCCTGCCCCCGTGCCGGCCCCGGCTCCCGTTCCCGTGGCCACGGCCCCCCCGGCTGCGAACCCCGCCCCGCCCAGGCACGAGCCCGCGCCCGCCGCCGCGCCGGCCCCGGCCGAGGCGGTGGAGACGCCGGTGGCCATCACCAGCAGGGTGGCACCCATCGCCCCCCGCGTGGCCAACAAGGCCTTCCTCCCCGCGGACCTGCGGAACCAGGACATCAAGGTGAGCCTGCGGGTCTTCGTGGACGCCCAGGGGCGTCCCCTGAAGGTGGTGATCGTCAAGGGCGTGGATGGCCCCTTCGGCTTCAACGGCGCGGCCCAGAAGGCCGCCCAGGACTCGACGTACGCGCCGGCCACCCGCAACGGCAAGCCGGTCACGGGCTGGGTGGCGGTGGAGTACAATTTCGGCCGGGTGAAATGATCACCCGCCCAGGATGATCGGCTCGTCGTCGTCGCCTTCCACGATGCGGATGTGGGAGCCGGCCTCCAGCAGGACCGCGTCCTCGAACATGTTGTGGAGCTTGGGCTCGTAGCGGTCGGCCTGCAGCAGCCTGGGGTCGTCGGCCAGTTCGAGGCTGAGCCGTTCCAGGTCCAGGACGGAGGCGGGTTCCACGCCCAGGATCGCGCCCAGGAGCTTGCGGGGGTTGAGGGCCTGGCCCGGCGGAAGGGCGGTGCGGAACTCGAGCACTGGCCCCTGCCAGTCCATGGCTGCCACGAGCGGACGGATCTCCACGCGTTTCACGGCTTTCTGGCCGCCGCTCTTGCCGGGCTTGTCCAGCCCGAAGGTCTCGGCCGCCAGGAAGGCCTCCACCGAGGCCCGCGCCAAGGGCAGGGACGCTTCCGGGCAGGGCCACCGCCAAAGGGCGGAGCGGCAGAGGTCGGCCGCGGGGCTCGCATGGTTGGGCACGAGCAGGCACTGGAGGACGGTGAGGCCCTCCGGGGCGCACGCATTGATGCGGCCAGGCAGTTCGGCCATGGGGAGCCCGGGCCCCCGGGTCAGGACGGCGTCGGCCCATTCCCCGCGGCCGGGGACCTCCAGTGGCAGGGGCGGGCCGAGGTGGAGCGCGGGCCGCGGCGTCTTCTCCAGGCCCATGGCCAGGGGCAGGCCCGCGTCCAGGAGCGCCCGGGCCAGCTGGGCCGCCAGGGCCGGCGGGTGCAGCCGGCAGGCGGGTCCCGTCACGCTGAATTGGAGTCTCATTGTCTTCCGGTGCGGGTCCACCTGCCAGAGGTTCATGCGCCGTTCCCGGGAGGCGGCCACGGCGGCCTTGAGCCGGGCCCGGAAGGGCTCCCAGGCCGGCGCGGTGCCCACCTGGCGCAGCAAGGACAGGGCATGTTCAAGAAGGGAGGCCTCTTCCAGGGCGGCGAGCGCGGGACCGATGGCTTCGGGCCCGGGCGGGCCCGAGGCGACCAGGTCATGAAATGCTCGAAGGGGCGCCGGAGAGGGTTCGGGGGAGGCATTGCACATAGCCTTCCAGTGTAGCCAGGGGCGCTCCGGGGTCCAGGAACGGAATCCGCGGGGGTTTTCCGCGAAGGCTGCTGATTACGCTGTGGGGAAGTCCCAAGTCGCCATGAGAATCAGGTAAGGGAAGCACTGCTGCGTTCTCAGTGCAGGCCAGAAGCGGCTCATGGCTTCCGGGCTTCCATGAGCCGTTTGGCTTCGCGCCGGAGCACCTCGGCCACGCCCTTGTCCTTGATGAGCATCTTCAGGTCCAGGTCGATGAGGCGCTTGAGCATGTTGAGGGAGGTGGGCAGCGGGGACTTGGGATTGAGCACCAGGGCCTTGACGATGGCGTACTTCTTCATCCAGTCCCGGTTGGCGGAGATGATCCGGAGCACCTCCTCGTTGATGGTGCGCATCTGGGCGATGAAGGCCACTTCCCCCTCGGTGATGCGGGGATTGCGGATCACGTTCACCTGGATCAGGCGGTTGGCTTCCCTGATCAGAAGGGTCCTTTCCTCCTTGCCACCCTTGACGGCGAGCATGATTTTCTGATTGGTCCGCAGCTTCATCATCCGGCGGGTCACGGACGGCGTCACGGCGTTCCCCGCCTCGTCCACGATGGGCGCGGGCGCATGAGTTTCGGGCGCGGGGGCCTCGACCTCGTCGGGCAGCACCTCGGGCAGGGGCAGTTCGGACCAGGCCCGGTCCAGCCTGCCGGCCTCCACTTCGTCGATGATCTCCAGGCGCTCGGCGATGACTTCGGGCGTGGCCAGCCGGAGCACGTCCCGGCGGTTCTCGTTGACCCTGCGCTTGACCTGGTAGTCGGCCTCGGGGTGGGTCTCCAGCAGGTCCAGGATGAAGGGACGCTGGAGCCACAGCACCTGGTTGTTCAGCGGGATTTCCAGCAGCGGCCCGGGCAGGAAGGGCACGACGCGCTCCATCCACGCCGCGTCCAGGTCCGGGTGCAGGAGGGCGGTCTCCAGGAGGGCGGGCTCCTTGCGGTGGATGAGGATCAGGCCCAGCCCGTCCAGGGGATCCTGGGGGCCCAGGATGGCGTTGGACAGCAGGCCCTCCGGCATGGCCTGCAGGGTGTCCAGCGCGGCGGCCGCGTAGGGGGTCTCCCTGAAGACCGCATGGGCCAGCCCCTGCAGAAGGTCCGTGGGCGGCACCGGCAGGTTGCCGGCCACCAGGGACTTGGCCATCGCCTCGGGCAGCTGGCCATCGATGAATCTCTGTACGATCAGATGCACGTCATTCCCCTTCCTGGTCGGATTCGGGTGCGGTGGGTTCCTTGCTGAAGGTGACTTCCGGTACGAGCCATGCCCCATTCTCGCCGAAACGGCCCGTCCAGGGTTCGCCCACCGCGGCGCCGCTGCGGATGCGCCGCCCGGCCACGTCCAGGGTGGCTACGCCGCCGTTGTCCAGGGTGATGGTGAAGGGGCCCTTGACCCTCAGCCGCCACGGGTCCGAGATGCGCAGGCTCCGCCTCTGCTCCCCGGGGTCGCCGTCCCGCGTGATGCGGACCTCGCAGGTGTCCTGGGCCCTCAGGTTGACCAGGATGCCTTCCTCGTTCACGGGCACTTCGGGCAGGACCTCCCCCACCACGGGATAGGGACCCGCGGGCTCGGCGGGGTTCCACCGGGCCGGCGCGGCATGCTCGGTCACGGCCGGCAGGGCCAGGGCCGGATGCCTCAGGTTGCGGCCCGGGACCACCAGCCAGAGCACGAGCAGCATGCTGCCGGCGGTGAGGGCGCCCATGAGGATCCGTTCCATGTGCTCGCGCCGCGGATCCGCGGGCTCCTGGTCGGGGGAGCCCGGGAGCTGGTTCCAGCGCTCGGAGAAGTCGGCCGGATCCACGCCCAGGCGTTCCGCGATCTGGCGCGTGTAGGGCCGCTCGCGCCCCGGGGGGACCCGCTCCCAGGCTTCGGACTCCACGGCCTCCAGGAGCTGGACGCTCAGGTTCAGGTCGAAGGCGAGGGCATGCAGGCTCAGCCCCTGGTCGATGCGCGCCCTGCGCAGGGCCTCGCCGATCCCCGTGGGCGCCTCGGGCTGTCCCGGCGCGGGAAGGGCCTTCACGGCTTCCAGCCCACGGGCACGTCCGCCATGACCTTGGCGAGCTGCTCCCGGCGCTCGTCCCGGTTCAGGCGGCGGTCGTCCATGGTGCCCCGGTGGGCCATGGCATCGCCCAGGGTCGCCTGGAGGTCGTCGGGCGTGACGAAGTCCCGCCCGTCCAGCCAGGCTTCGGCCTTGGCCAGGGCCAGCCAGTGGGCCGCGGCGCGGGTCGAGCAGAAGCCCCTGCCCTCCCTGATCCGGGCCACCACCCGCTCCGCGTAGTCCAGGGCGCTGTCGGCGACGCGCACGGCCCGCACCCTCGCACGGGCCCGGCGCCAGGCATCCAGGTCCATGGCCTGGCCGAGGCCCTCCAGGGCCTCGGCGCCAGCCTCGCCCTTGAGCACCAGCCGTTCGGCCCTGGCATCCGCGTAGCCCAGGTGGAGCACGCAGGCGAAGCGGTCCATCTGGCTTTCCGGCAGGGGGAAGGTGCCCGAGTGGTCCATGGGGTTCTGGGTGGCGATGACGAAGAAGGGATCGGGCAGCCTGTAGGTGGTGCGGTCCAGGGTCACCTGCCCCTCCACCATCACCTCCAGAAGGGCGCTCTGGGTCTTGGGGCCGATGCGGTTGAGCTCGTCCAGGAGGACCACGTTGGCGAACAGGGGGCCTTCCTGGAAGCGGAAGGTCTGGGTGGCGGCCTCCCAGAGGTGGATGCCCAGGAGGTCGGAGGGCAGGAGGTCGTTGGTGCCCTGCACCCGCTGGTAGGAGCCGCCCAGGAGGCGGCTCAGGCCCTTGGCGAGGGTGGTCTTGCCCACGCCCGGAAGATCCTCCAGCAGCAGGTGACCGCCGGCGAGGAGCACGGCCACGGCCCTGCGCACGGGCCCGTCCTTGCCCACCACCACGCGGCACAGGGCCTGGATGCCGGCCCTGGCGTGCCCTCTCAGCTCGTCCTGCTCCATCATTCGTCCTCCAGGGCAATGCCGTGTTCCCGCAGGGCCCGGGCCAGGGCGCGGGGCGTGAGCCCCAGCTCGCGGGCCAGGGCCGGGAAGCCCAGCTCCGCTTCCGGGCGGCGCCCTTCCATGGCCCGCCGCAGGAGGGCCCCCTCCGCTGCGAAGGTGAGGGCGCCGAGCATGGCCTCCAGCGTGCCGGGCTCGGGAAAGGGGAGGAGGAGGGTGGTGGACGGCGTGGCCCCCTCGGGGGGCAGGTCCGCGAGCATGGCGCCCCCGGTGGCCGCCAGCGCCTGGGTGACGGCCCAGGCCAGCTGGCGCACATTGCCCGGCCAGGTCCGCCCGAGGAGCTCGCGCTCCACGGCCTTGCCGACGATGGGGACGCTCCGGCCGTCGCGCCGGGCCTGCAGTTCCAGGCAGGTCGCAAGGAGGGGCAGGAGATCCTCCCTGCGCTCCCGCAGGGGCGGCACCTTCAGGGTAAGCACGCCCATTCTCAGTCTCAGGGCCTCGGGGATGGCCTCAGCCTCGCGGCAGCCCCCCATCCAGTGGACGCCCCGGCCCAGCGGGCCCTCCATGGCCTCCAGGACCCCCGCGGCCGAGGCCGGCAGGTCCAGGTCCGTGACGTAGAGGCTGCCCCCCTGGAGCAGGGCCAGTTCCCTGGCGCCCGGCCCTACGCTGGAGGCCCGGAGCTGGAGGAAGGGCGCCGCCGGATGGCGCAGCGTGTGCAGGCGCCGCGCGGCCCGGGCCTTCCCGGACCCCGGCTCGCCGCAGAACAGCACCGGGAGCGAGGTCTCGGCGGCCTTGCCCAGGGCCCGCTCCAGGGCGGCCATGGGCGGCGACAGCTTGATCCAGGGCTCGCGGGGATCCGGGGCCGGCGCCTCCCCCAGGGCCCGCAGCCGCTCCAGCAGGTCCAGGAAGGCCTGCAGGTCGAAGGGCTTGGCCAGGAAGTCGTCGGCGCCCCAGCGGATGGCCTCCACGATGTCGGCGGGCTCGCCGAAGGCCGACATGACCACCGCCCGCAGGTGGGGCTGGAGCCGCTTGGCGGACTTGAGAAGCTCGAGGCCCGACAGGCCCGGCAGCCGCAGGTCGGTGACGAGGAGGTCGAAGGCCCCCTCCCCCAGGAGCCGCAGCGCCTCCTTCGGGTCGCCCAGCGCAGCCACCTCCCAGGCGCCGCCCTCCAGGGTCTGCACCAGCAGTTTCCGGAAGCTGTCCTTGTCCTCCACCAGGAGCAGGCGCAAAGGCTTGGGTGTCGACGGGGGTGCGGCCATGCGTCAGCCGCCCCCGCAGCAGCGGATGAACAGCTCCGACTGGGCCTGGGCCTGGCCTTCGAAAAGGCCCGCCCCTTCCACCAGCGTTAGCCCGGCCGCCCGAGCCCAGGCGGCGAAGACCGTGTCCTCCTTGTAGATCCATTCCACGGCCCAGCGGCAGCCGGGGAGCGCGGCCTCCATGAGCTCCGGGGAGGGCGCCAGGTCGCCGACGGCCATGCCCAGGGAGGTGGCCTGGATGATGCCCACGGGTGCGAAGGCGGCGACCTGGTCCACCGAGCAGGGGCGCTTGCGGGAGGCCTGGAGCACGGGCCAGCCGCGCCTTTCCAGGACCGCCCGGGTCGTGGCGGCCACGCCACCGTCCCCCAGGACCAGCACCGGGCCCCCGGGAAGGCTCTCCAGGGCCCGGTCCAGGGCCGTGTCATCCGTGTTGGCCCAGGACCAGGGCTCGGCCGGATTCCGGCGGTACAGGGTGTTGAAGGGCCCGGGCAGGCCCAGCAGCGGCGGCAGGGTCTCCTTCAAGGGGGAGGTGAGGCTGGCGCCGAGCACGCCCAGGGCTTCCAGGGCCTCCAGGGCCTCGTGGGCGTCCCCGCACTCCAGGGGCAGGTACAGCAGATCCTTGAAGGCGGCCTGGAAGCGCGGATTATGGAAGGCGGGTCCACGGGAGTGCAGGATGGGGTGCCCGAGCACGCCGCACAGGGCATGGCCGGCGTGGAGGCGGTGGCAACGCCAGCTCAGCATCCGGCCCAGGGGAATCTGACCCGGCGCCCCGACGGGCGCGTCGTCGCAGGCGGCATAGGTGAAGGCACCCCCCCAGGCGAACTGCAGGCAGCGGCCGGCGAAGCCCTTGGGCCCCAGAAGGAAGGCGCAGAGGCTGAGCTCCCGGTCCCGGGCCCAGGCCAGGGGAGCGCGCAAACGTGCGTTGTCCGCCAGGCGCCCGGCCCGCCCCACCCACACATAGGCGTCCCCGGTGGGCAGGTGCTCCAGCCGGTCCTCCAGGTCGAAGACCCCCTCCGCCACGTGCACCGAGCGCAGGAGCCGCAGATGCGCGCGGGCCTGGACCAGGGCGTCGGGCACCGGCACATCCCATTCCAGATCGAGCCAGGCAGGACGGCTGCCCGCCGCTTGGACCAGGAGGTCCAGGCGGTCGGCCTCGGTCCCCGTCCAGGCCCCGCCTTCCTCGATGCGCCGGCAGGTGATCAGGCATTTCCGCCCCAGGCCGCGGATCATGAGCTCGGGATCCTCGTCGGGATACAGATCCAGCCGGACCTCGGCCATGGCTTCCGGAGGCAGCCGCTGGGCGGCGGCCCGGGCCTCCTCCCAGGTGGGGTGGGTGAGGGTTGCGAAGTAGGGGGGAACCGCGGCCATCAGGGGACCTCCGGGTCGAGCGCGCGCCGTGCGAGTTTGGCCTTTTGCCAAGCCGCTTCGAGTTCCTCAAGAGCCTGGGCTTCCCAGCCGCCGGCGGCCTCGGCGAAGTCCTCCACGTCCCGGAAGCGGTCCCGGAACCGCACCATCTGGCGGCGCAGGGCCCGGTCGGGGTCGACGCCCTTCTTGCGGGCCCACTGCACGAGGCTGAAGAGCACGTCCCCGAACTCCGCCTCGACCCGGTCCATGGCCGTCTCCGCCTGGAGTTCGCCGATCTCCTCCTTCACCTTGTCCAGCACCCCGTCCAGGCCGGGCCACTCGAAGCCCACCTTGGCGCATCGCTTGCCGATGGCCATGGCCTCCTCCAGGGGGGACAGGTTCGCGGCCATGCCCTCCAGGATCCGTTGGCGGGTCTCCTCGCCCCGGCCGGCCCGCTCGTCCTTCTTGATGGCGGCCCAGTTCACCAGCACCTCGCCGGAGCCCTCCACCTCCACTTCCCCGAAGACGTGGGGATGCCTGCGCACCAGCTTCTCCACGACCATGGCCTCCACGTCGTGGAGATCCCAGGCGCCCCGTTCCTGGGCCAGCTGGGCATGGAAGACCACCTGCAGCCAGAGGTCGCCCAGCTCCTCGCAGAGGTGCCGTTCGGCTTCCGCCTCCCCCGGCACATGGGCCGCCAGGGCGTCCAGCACCTCGGCGGCCTCCTCCCGAAGGTAGCGGGCAAGGGACTGGTGGTCCTGTTCCAGGTCCCAGGGGCAGCCGGTCCCGGGCTTCCGGAGGGCGGACATGACGGCGCGGAGGGTGGTTGGAGTCATCTGCCCATTGTAGCTACCCCAGCAGGCCGCGCGAACCGAGATGAGCCCGGAAGATGGAAGGACCGGGCCCAGGACCGGGCCCCACCTCCAAGGTCAGGTCCAGGGTCAGGTCGGGCAGGCCGCCCGGCCCCGGCCCCCGGGTGACGAACCCGAAGGAGGAGCCGGGCACGGTCTTGAGGACCATGTGGCCCTCCAGGTCCCGGAAGGGGCGCTCCACGGGGTCGGCCTGGAAGGAGGCGCGCCGCACCCCCCCGCCGGCGGAGACCTCCATGCCGTCCTGCAGGGCCCTGCCCAGGGCCAGTTGACGCAGGACTCTGCCATCCGCGTCGGCCACCCGGTCGGCCGCAAAGCGCAGGGACTGGCCTTCCGTGGCGATCCAGGCCAGTTCGGGGCTCTCCTGGGACAGCACCCGGTAGTCGGCCAGGCTGGGCGGATCATGCGTGCGTTTGAAGCAGGCCACGAGGTTGGGCAGGAGGCGCAGGGCCCGCTCCATGGGCAGGCTCCCCGCCGAGCCCAGCTCGGCCAGGTGCGCCAGGGCCTGGGGGGGGAGCGGCTCCCGGGCGCTGGCCAATACCCGGGCCGCCGCCTCCCGGAAGGGGCCGCTGAAGCCCCCGGGGTGGAACTCGCCCACGAGGAACTGGGGCAGGTCCCCGGGCAGGTCCCGGTGACGGTGGACCGTGCCGGTCATGGCGAAGCGCGGGGCGTGGGCCTCCACCGGGGCGTAGCCCAGGGGCCCCAGCACCCGGGCCAGGCAGGCGGCCCCCGGCGGCAGGGACCCGGCCGGCGCCAGCACGGTGCGCACCTCGGCGTGGTCGAAGCGCATCCGTTCCCCCTCGGCCACCACGTCCAGGAGATAGGTCCCCGCCGAGGGCACCCGGTCCTGGAAATCCCGCAGGAGGAGAAGGGCCAGGGCGAAGGCCAGCTGCCCGCGGGACACCGTCCCGCCGGAGGGAAGGAGCGCCGGGGGCACCCACACCGGGCCGAAGGCTTCACCTGCGCGCCGTACGCCCAGCAGCGCCTCCACGAGGAGCCAAAGGCTTGATCCCATCAATACCGCGTCATCCACCCGACAGCCCCGCCACTGCCGTCTTCGATGCCGGCGGAGCTTCGGTTGTGCCCCCCGCTTCGTCTGGGGTATAAGTTAGCGATGTCCCTCCCACCCGGAGCCCAACTCGGTCCCTATGAGATCCTTGCCGAACTCGGCTCGGGGGGCATGGGCATGGTCTACCGGGCCCTGGACACCCGCCTCAACCGGGAGGTGGCCATCAAGGTCATCCTGCAGGCTCCGGGGCCGTCCGCCCGGCACCACATCGAGCGGCTGGAGCGGGAGGCCCGTGCCATCGCCCGCATCAACCACCCCAACATCCTGCAGGTGTTCGATGTGGGCGAGCATGGGGGCGCGCCCTTCGTCGTCATGGAGCTCCTGCCCGGCGAGACCCTGCGCCAACACTTGGAGGGCGGGCCGCGGCCGGCGCCGGAGGTGGTCGGCTGGTTCATCCAGATCGCCCAGGGCCTGGCGGCCGCCCACGGGAAGGGCCTCATCCACCGGGATCTCAAGCCGGAAAACGTCCTGATCACGCCGGACGGCCGGGTGAAGATCCTGGATTTCGGCCTGGCCAAGCCCATGCCCGGGGCCACCGGGACGGACGCCACCTCGGGCCTGCCGGCCCAGGGCGCGGACCTCACCGCCGAGGGGGCCATGCTCGGCACCGTGGGTTACCTCTCCCCCGAGCAGATCCGCGGGACGGCCATGGACGGCCGGTCGGACCTCTTCTCCCTGGGCGCGATGCTCTTCGAGGCCGTGGTGGGCGACAAGCCGTTCCGCAGGGCCACCACGGTGGAGAGCATGACGGCCATCCTGCGCGAGGAGGTGGTGTTCCCCGACTCCGGCAGCGTGGCGGTTCCGCCCACCCTGGAGCAGGTGATCCGGACCTGCCTCGCCAAGGACCCCGCCGACCGGTTCCAGACCGCCGGGGACCTGATGCTCGCCCTCCAGGACCTGGACCTGCAAAGCGGTGGGACCAGGCCCCGGGGGGCGCCGGCCCTGGCCGGCGCTCCGGCCGGGGCCGGACCGAGGCCCTGGCTGAACCGCGGGCTTGTGCTGAAGGGGGCGGGCGCCGCCGCCCTGGTCCTGGTGGGCGCCCTGGGCTACCGCGCCGCCGGGGCCGGCCCCAGCGCGCCGCTCCGCGCCGAGTGGGTTCCCGTGACGGCCCGGCCGGGCCTCACGGCCACCGCCCGGTTCACCCCCGATGGGGAGAGCGTGGTGTACTCCGCCGCCCTGGGCCCCGAGCCGCCCACCCTCCACACCATCCGCATCGGCCAGGTCATTCCCACCAACCTGGGCATGGTGGGCCAGGTCATGGCGGTGGGCGGGGACGGTCCCATCCTGTTCGTCCAGTCCCCCAAGCGGATCCATCCCGGCGCGGCCGCCCTGGGCATGCTCTCCGAATTCATGGCCGACGGCACCCAGGCCCGGCCCCTGCTGGATCAGACCGAGAGCGCGGACCGCAGCACGGATGGGCGTATCCTGGCCGTGGTCCGGGTCGAGGTCGGGGCCACGGGGCGCCTGAACCACCTGGAATGCCCGCCCGGCCGCAGTCTGCACCGGACCTCGGGCTGGCTGTACTGTCCGCGCCTGTCCCCGGATGGAGCCCGGCTGGCCATCCTGGAAAGCCAGGGGCCCGACAGCTGGAACGCGCGCATCCGCGTCCTGGATCTCCAGGGGGCGACCCTCTTCCTTTCGGAGGTCCTGAGCATCCAGTCCCTGGCCTGGGCTCCCGACAGCCGGGAGATCCTGTACACACGTTCCCCCGGTGTCATCGAGGCCATGGATCTCCGTGGCCGGGTCCGGCCCCTCCTCCAGGGTCCCCACCTGCTGCACCTGTATGATGTGGCCACGGACGGGCGCCTCCTGGTCACCAGCTACCAGGACCACTCGGAGGTGTTCATCACCTCTCCGGGCCAGGCTGTGCGCACAGCCGCCCTGAGCGCCTGGGCAGCCCGCCTGGATGCCGATGGCGGCCGGTTCCTGTTCACCGGACCGGGCCCCAAGGGCGGTGACATGACCTACCTGCAGCCCTCCGATGGCGAGGTGCTGCGCCCGGTCGCCCCCGGCAAGCTCCTCGCCCTGGCCGGGGACGGGTCGGCCGTTCTGCTCAAGCGCCAGCGGGCCCTGTACCGCGTGCCCACCGGGCCCGGCACCGAAGCGGCCGTCCCCCTGGGCAACCTGGGCACCGTCTGGCGGGCAGCCTTCATGCCCGGCCGAGAGGCGGTGCAGCCCCCGTCCGCCAGCGCCCAGCGCATCGCCGTGATCGCGGCGGCCCCCGGCAAGGACTTCCAGCTGCACGTGGTGGACCCGGTGGGCGGACCGCAGCTGACCCTCGACGGCTCCGAGGGGATCCGGCAGGTGGTCCCCGTCGGCCCCGACGAGCTGGTGGGCGACGCCCTGGACGGCGGTCTGCGCCGCTTCAGCCTGGACGGACGCCCCTGGGCCCCCCTGTCCGGAGCCCGGACCGGCGACGTCCCCCTGGGCCGCAAGGCCGGGAGCGACCTGCTGTTCGTGCAGGAGGCCTACGAGCGGCCGGGGGTCCTCAGCATCTGCACCATCGACCTGCGCCGGGGCCGCCGCGCCCTCTGGCGCACCCTCACCTTTCCCATCCTTCCGGGCCTCCGCAGCGCCCAGGTCCTCTCCATCGCCCCCGACGGCAGCCGGATCGCCTTCTTCACCTGGACCCAGCCCAACGACCTCTTCACCGTGGCCGGGCTCGTCACCGGACGGATGGGCCGGTAACGCCCTGCGGGGTGGGAAAAGTTCCCAGGGGAGGGGTGGGAAAAAATCCCAGTAATCGAGGCACCCTCTGGACTGAACCTATTGTTTATAGGATATTTATGCTTTGGTCCGTTTCTTGATTAGGTTCCGGCACCCGGGGGAACGGTCCTTCCGGCCTGGAGGAACGTCCGATGCGCGGTTTGATCAAACCAACCTTGCTCGTCGCCCTGGCTCTCGTGCTGGGGGGAGGCCTGGCCTGTCAATCGCCCCTGACGGAACCGGTTTCCGAACCGGACCGGACGGCCTCCAAGCTCATCAAGTCGGAAGTGGACAGGCCGCCCGTCTGGGGCGAGGATGCCTGGCGCAATTGACAGGCCCGGATACCACGGCTGAAGCCGGCACGGATCTCAGCCCGGCCTGCGCAGGCGGACCTTCGCCCCGGCTTCGGGTCCCAGTCCGAGCACATCCAATGCCCCGAGCAGCGAGACGGCTCCGATGATGGCGAAAGCCGTGCGGAAATGGCTCAGGGGGATGACGCCCGGAGCGGAGGCCGGGCCCAGCAGGCCCGCGATCCTGAGCGCCACGGCCCCCAGGGCGATCCCCATGGCCATGAAAAGCTGCTGCACCATGTTGGACACGGTGTTGGCCCCGCTCATCCAGTCCCCGGGCACCTCGGCGAAGGCGAGGGTGTTGAGCGCGGTGAACTGCATGGACCGGGTCAGGCCGCTGGCGAAGAGCAGGGCGACGAGGACGGGCATCGGGGTGGCGGGATCCAGCAGGGCGCAGGCGAAGATGAGGCCGGCGTTCAGGCCGCCGTTGACCAGGAGGGTGGCGCGGAAGGAGAACCGGCGGAGGATGGGCGTGGTCAGGGGCTTCATGGCCAGGTTGCCGGCGAACATCGCCAGCACCAGCGTCCCCGCCTTGAAGCCGTCAAGTCCGAAGCCGAGCTGGAAAAGCAGCGGCAGCAGGAAGGGGATGGCGGCGATGGCCATCCGGTAGCAGGCGCCGCCGCGGATGGTCACCGCATAGCTGCGGATGGCGATGGCCCGCAGGTCCATCAGTGGGTGCGGGTGGCGCTTGGCATGGCTCCAGGCGGCGCCCCAGAGGGTGGTGATGCCCAGCAGCGCCCCGGCCACGGTGACGCGGGAGGCCTGGTCGCGGCTCACCAGGCCCACCCCGTAGACCAGGGCGAAGCACGCCGCGCCCGTCAGCACGAAGCCGAGGCCGTCGAAGGGCCGCGCCGGCTCCCGGCCCCGGGGCAGCAGCCGGAGTGCCGCCAGCAGGGCCGCGAGGCCCAGCGGCACATTGAGGAAGAAGATCCAGTGCCAGGACGCGTAGGTGGCGAGGAAGCCGCCCAGGGGCGGCCCCAGCAGCGGCGCGGCCAGGCCGGGCCAGGTGATGGTGGCGATGGCGTTGATCAGTTCGTGCTTCTCCGTGGTCCGCAGCACCGCGAGCCGGCCCACCGGCACCATCATGGCGCCGCCCGCACCCTGGAGGATGCGGGCGCAGGTGAAGGCCGCGAGGGTGTGGCACAGGCCGCAGAGCATCGAGGCGGCGGTGAAGATGACGATGGCGCCGGCGAAGACCTTGCGCAGGCCGAAGCGGTCCGCCATCCATCCGCTGGCCGGAATCAGCGCCGCCAGTGTCATCAGGTAGGCCGAGACCCCGATGTTCAGGTCCAGGGCATGGACGTGGAAGGAGCGCGCCATCTGCGGCAGGGCCGTGATGATGACCGTGCCGTCGAGGTTCTCCATGAAGTAGGCCCCCGCGACCAGGAGCGCCACGGCGGAACCCCGCGACCTAGGTGAATTCATTGCGCGCATGCCCCAGGATACGGGTTTCCCGGACCCGGCCCCAGGCTTCGCGCCTTACCAAAAAGGTATGCGCCGCATACCGGTTCCGAATACTAACCGAGTATGGAGGGTCCATACCAGAGCGGTATACCGGACATACATAATTGGTATTTTTTAATTTTTTGGCCGAGGGGTATAAAGCTATAACCCATTCCGCACGGTTCCTGGATGACGCTTTGGTTGCCCCCAGGAATGCAATACCCCCCACCACCCCGCCCTGCCTACCCAGCCATGGCCACTCGGACCATGGGGTCACCTTGTGTCCGCATTTGCAACAACCCGTAGGAAGTTCACCCCACTCCCACCCGACCGAGGTTTCGGTCCCGAACCTGAAGGAGCCTGCAAGATGATTAACTTCACGAACCTATCGGTCATGCTAGTGGCCGCCGGCCTGGTTTCCGCTTCCCTCCCGGCCCGCGCGCAGGCGAGCGAACTCGACGACCTGAAGGCCAAGGTCCAGAAGCTGGACGCCGAGGTCACCCAGCTGCAGCAGCAGAAGCCCGCCGCCGCCCAGCCCGCGGCCCCCGCCCCGCCCCAGAACAGCTTCCTCGTCAACGGCGCGCTGGTGACCTTCTACGGCGACATCGACCTCTACGCCAACCACATGACCAGCAGCTCGGGGCACACGATCAACGCCTTCGAGGACGGCGCCTTCCTGCGCAGTCGCTGGGGTTTCCGCGGCCTCAAGGATGTCGGCGACGGCTACGCGATGAAGTTCTGCGTCGAGGGTGGCATCAACGGCCTCACCGGCCAGGGGGCCGATATGGCCACCACGTCGGGCACGACCTACTATGGTGGGCGCCTCTTCGATCGTCAGGCCTGGGTCGGCCTGTTGACGCCGGTCGGCGAATTCCGCATCGGCCGCCAGAACACCACCATATTCTTCAACGGCAGCCTCATCGACTTCGGCGAGCGCACCCTGGGCAGCCCGATCAACTACTTCGGCGTGCCCTCCCGCTGCGACGCGGACGTCTCCTACATCTCGCCCCGCAAGGCCGGCTTCCTCCTCGAGGCCCACTACTCCTTCGCCGGCTCCAACATCAACGGCGGCTTCTCCAACCAGCACATCTACCAGTACTCCCTCGACTACAAGAAGGGCCCGGTGGACGTGGGCTACATGGCCATGGTCGGCGCCCCTCCCACCTACCCCACGGCCCCCGCCACCAGCATCAAGTACGCCAACACGGTCGTGTACGACAACCTCTACGCGAAGGCCGACTACGGCCACGGCAACGTCTGGGTGGTGTTCATCCGCTCGAACAACAACGGGGTCAGCGGCGCCCTCTTCAACGGCGGCTCGCCCATGGGCAACGTCGGCATCACCGCCACGGGCACCCTGGTCACCGGCACGGTGGCCGATGTGAACACCTACTACAACATCTGGCAGCTGTCGGCCGACTACCGGGTGACCAGCAAGCTGCGCGTCGGCGGCATCTGGGGCAAGATCCACGACACCTCCGGCAGCGGCAAGGACAACACGGGCGGTGATTTCGGCTTCTATTACCAGATCTGGAAAGACACCCTGCTCTACGGCCTCTGGGACGTGGTCAAGAACTCCCCCAACGCCGGCTTCCGCCAGGCGGCCTCCGCGGCCCTGCCGACCAACTTCTCCGCCGCGGCCGATGTCAACGGCCAGACCATCACCGGCGTCCAGCTGGGCTTCGTCTACCGCTTCTAGCAATCCGTTCCTCATCAACAGGCCGCGACGAGGGGTCGCGGCCTGTTGTTATTTTCAGTTCACTTCGCCGACCAGGGTACCCATGGCCCGTTCCAGGTTGGTGCGGGCCTTTTCGGCCAGGATGCGGGCTTCCAGGTCGGAAGTCCGGGCCTGATCCAGTTCGGCCTGTCTCTGCAGCACGAAAAAGCTCGTGCTCATGCCGTTGTCCAGCTTGGACATCTCGGCGTCCAGGCTCTGCTGGCGGAAGGCCAGGGCCTTGTCGGCGGCCTCCACCTCCTTGCGGGCGGTGGTGAGGTCGGTGTAGGCCTGCTCCACGTCCAGGGCCACGGCGGTGCGGGTGTCCTTCACAAGATATTCCGCGCCGCGGGTGGCGGCCCTTGCCTGGGACAGGCGGGCCTGGCGGGCCCGGTTGCCGATGGGGTAGGAGAAGGAGAGGCCCACGTAGTAGCCGGGGTAGCGGCTCTGGGACCAGTCGTTCCACACGCCGGCGACGTCGGTGTGGGTGGTGGTGTCCCGCAGCACGGCGACCTGGGTGTCCAGCTGGGGGAGGACGGCGTTGTGCGCGGCCTTCTCGAGGGTGCGGTTGGCGGTGAGGAGGTAGCCGGCCTGGGACAGTTCCGGCCGGTGGGCCAGGGCCGAGGACCGGGCCTCCTGGAGGGTCACCGGTGCGGGACCGGGGCCTGGGGCATCCACCAGCTCGAGGGCGGCGGGCCGGTCCCCGTCCTCGGGGAACAGGTTCTCCACCAAGGCCGCCTGGGCATTGGTCAGCCGCGCCCGGGCCGAGAGGACCTCCTTCTCCAGTTCGGCCACGGTGGCCTCCACCTGGGGCAGCTCGATGCGGGCCAGCATGCCGGACTTCACCCGCTCCCGGTCCTCGTCCAGGTGGGTGAGGGCCAGCTGCCGGGCGATCATCTTGTTGTCCAGGTTCTGCTGGGCGTAGACCTGGTTCCAGTAGAGGTTGTCCACGAGCACGAGCAGTTCCATCATCCGGCCCCGGAAGGCGTCGTCGGCGCCCTTGGCCTGCTCAACGGCGGCCCGCAGCCGGGCCAGGGCCGCGTCCCGGCCGAAGCCCCGCAGCAGGGGCTGGGTGTAGCTCAGCGCCAGGCTCCCGCTGTAGGGGTTCGTGGTGCCGAAGGCCAGGGTGGCGGCGGCCCCCGCGGGCAGGGTCTGGTTGTTCACCACGGTGGCCAGGTTGTTGGAGGCCGAGGTGAGGCTGAGGTTCAGCGTGCCGCCGAAGGCGTCCAGCTTCGAGACGCCCAGGCTGGCGGTATGGGTCACCTCGCTCAGGTTGAAATTCGTCAGGTAGAGGCTGGCCAGCCCGCTGAAGCGCGGGTTGAGGCTCCCGAATTCCGTCCTGCCGTCGGAAGCGGAAGCGGCCAGGGTCCAATCGAAGGCCCCCTGCTCGGCTTCGGGAACCTGGCGGATCTGCTCGCGAACTTCACGGGCGATGCGGGCCTGGAGCAGGTTGGCGGTGCCCAGCTGGAGGGCCTGGCGGTGGGTGAGGCGCAGGGCGGTCGAAGGCGCCGCGGCCTGGGCCAGCCCCGCGGCCTGGGCAAGACCCGCGGCCAGGAGGAGCAGGAGGGTTGAACGGAGGTGGCTCATGCTTCGTTTCCTTCAGCTTCGGTCTCTTCCTTGGCGAAGATGAGGAACATCACCGGCACCAGGAACAGCGAGAGGATGGTGGAGGAGGTGAGCCCTCCCACCACCGCCAGGGCCAGGGGCTGGTTGGCCTCCGTGCCGTGCTCCAGGGCCAGGGCCGTGGGCACCAGGCCGATGATGGTGGCCAGGCTGGTCATGGCGATGGGCACGAAGCGGCTGCGGGCGGCCTCGATGATGGCGGTGAGCTTGTCGTTGCCCTCGTGCAGGCGCCGGTTGGCGTCGTCCACCATGAGGATGCCGTTGCTCACGGCGATGCCCACGACCATGAGGATGCCCATCATGGCGGTGATGGAGAAGCCCTGCCCCGCGGCCATGAGCGCCATGACGATGCCCACCAGGGTGACGGGGATGGTGAACAGCATCACGAAGGGCAGGCGCAGGGACTTGAACTGGGAGGCCATGATCATGTAGACCAGCATCACGGCCAGCCCGATGGCGAGCCCCAGGCCGGAGAAGGTCTTCCGCATGAGGTCCACCTCGCCGGCGAAGCGCCACTTGAGCTTGCTGGTGCGGGGGTCGGACCGCAGGCGCTGCTCCAGGTCGGCGGCGGCGCTGCCGATGTCCCGGCCCTTGGTCTGCATGATCAGGTGGCCGGCTCGCTCCATGCTGGTGCGCTCCACCATGAGCGGACCCAGGGCGCGCCGGGCCGTGGCGTAGGCGCCCAGGGTGACGGTCCGTCCGGACTTGTCCATGAAGGCGGGCACCGCCATGAGCTTGGAGGGGTCGGAGATGTTCTTGTAGGAGGTGACCACGTAGTAGGTCTGGCCGTTGCGCTGGTCGACCCAGACACTGGGCGTGTTGATGTTGCCGTAGGTGGACTCCAGGGTCTCCTGGGCGATGAGGCGGGCGCTCACGTTGACCTGGGCGGCCTCCTGGCGGTTGGTGTCCACGTGCACTTCCGGGTAGTCCACCTGCACGGAGGGGTACAGGTCCACCACGCCGGGGACGCTCCTCGCCACCTGGGCGACGTCCAGGAGCTGGTCCTTGAGCTTGTCGAGGTTCTCGTTGCGCACCTCCACCACCATGGGCGAGAAGTAGCCGTTGGAGAACACGCTGGCCACCAGGCCTCCCGGGGACTGGACGAATTCCACGCCGGGGAAGCGGCTGTTGAGGATGTCCCGGGCCTCGTCGGCCAGCTCCTGCTGGCTGGACTTGCGTTTTTCCACGTCGCACATGGCCAGCTGGATGAAGCCGGAGTTGGGGCCGGGGTTCGGGCTGTAGATGGCGCTGCGGGCGGTGCCCGGCAGGCCCAGGTTGGTGATCACCAGGTCCACCTGGCCGGCCATCTCCTTCTTCAGCACTCGCCCCATCTCGTTGATGCGGGCGTTGGCGTCCTTCAGCGAGATGCCCGGGGCGAAGCGCACGTAGATGGTGCCCATGCTCTCGTCGATCTCCGGGAAGAAGGTGCTGGGCAGCCGCGAGGCCAGGAGCATGCTGAAGGCCACCAGCACGGCCGATACCCCCAGGACCAGCTTGCGGTGGTGGATCACCTTGGCCAGGAGGTCGGCGTAGCCGTTGGCCGTGCCCGAGATGGCGTTCTCCAGGCGGGTGGCGAAGGGGCCGGGATGGACGTGCTTGAGGAGGTACCGGCAGGCCACGGGCGTCACGGCCATGCTCACGAAGTAGGAGGCGATCATGGCGATGGCCACGGTGAGGGCCAGGGGCGCGAAGAGCTTGCGGGCCAGGCCCTCCAGCAGCACCACCGGCAGCAGGACGCAGATGGTGGTGACGGTGGAGGCCAGCACCGGCAGGGCCACGGCGTTGGCCCCGTTCATGGCCGCGTGGTACGGGTCCTGCCCCGCCTTCTGATGGCGGTGGATGGATTCCAGCACCACCACGGCATCGTCCACCAGCCGGCCCATGGCCAGGGTCAGGCCGCCCAGGGTGAAGGCGTTCAGGGTGTTGCCGGTCATGTACAGGACGATCAGGGTGATGGCGAAGGACAGCGGGATGGCCACCGAGACGATCAGGGTTCCCCGCAGGCTCTGCAGGAACAGCAGGATCACCAGGGCGATGAGCACCAGGGCCCGCAGGATCTCGGTCTTCAGGCCGGTGTAGCTGGTGCGCACGAAGGTGGACTGGTCGAAGACCGGCACCACCTTCAGGCCCGGGGGCAGGTTGGAGAGCCTGCCCACGGCGGCCTTGATGGCGTCCACGATCTCCAGGGTGTTGCCGCCGGGCGTGCGCAGGACGTTCAGGTAGACGCCGTCCTGGCCGTCCACGTTCACGGAGTTGGTGCTGGGCGCGCCGCCGTCCACCACCTGGGCCACGTCCTTGATGAGCACCGGCCGGCCGTTGACGACCTTGACGGCGGCCTCGCCGATGGTCTCCACCTTGCCCGGCACGGCGTTGGTGTACACGTTGGCGTCGAAATCGGGGGAGAGGAACTCGCCCGAAGGGAGCAGCGCGTTGGACTGCTGCACCGCGGCGGCCACGTCGGCGGTGGAGAGGCCGCGGCTCTGGGCCTTCCTGGGATCCACCACCACGTTGATCTGGCGGACGGTGCCGCCGTTCACCGCGGCGCTGGCCACCCCGGGGATGCCTTCGAGAATGGGCTCGATGTTGTTGAAGGCGTAGTCGTAGAGCTGGGCCCCGGTGAAGCCCTGGCCGTAGACGGCCACCTGCACCACGGGGGCGTTGGAGGGGTCGTACTGCAGGACGAAGGGCGGGAGCACGCCCAGGGACTTGGGCACCGCGGCCATGGCGAAGGTCACCTGCTGCTGGGCGATGACCTGGGCCGAGTTGAGGTCCGTGCCCCACTTGAACCAGACGGTGACCACGCTCAGGCCGTTCAGGGAGCGGCTCTCCACGTGATCGACGCCCGGGGTGGCACTGACGTACTTCTCGACGCGCCAGGTGATGGTCTTCTCCACGTCCTTGGGGCCCAGGCCGGGGGCCTGGGTGCCCACCACCAGCACGGGCGGCGTGAGCTCGGGGAAGGTGTCGATGGACAGGCGGGGCATCACCACGGCGGCGAACACCACCAGGGCGATGCAGATCATGAGGATGGCGATGGGGTTCCGGAGGGAGAGGCGGGTCATTTGCGCGCTCCGGGCCTGGCCACCACCGGGTCGCCGTCCTCCAGCTGCTCGCGGCCGTCCACCACCACCTGGGCCCCCGGCGGCAGGTCAGGGGAGAGGTAGAGCTCGCCTTCCCGCTCGCCGATGAAGTTGAGCACCTTCTTGCGGACCCGGTCGCCCTCCAGGACGAACACGGTGGCCCGCGTCCCCTCGACCTTGGCCGCAGCCGTGGGCAGGTGGATGACATTGCGGCCGGCGTTCTCCAGGATCAGCATCTCCACGCTGGTGCCCACCGGGATGGCGCGGTCCTGGTTGTCCAGGTCCACCTCGAAGTGGAGGGTGCGCGTGGATGGATCGGCCGACGGCGAAACCCTCGAGATGGTGCCATCCAGCTCCCTCGAGGTGGCCAGCAGGCGCAGGTGCACCGCGCGGCCCACGCTGAGGAAAGGGTGGTCCTGCTCCGGGGCGTCCGAGGCGCAGATGACCCGGGAGCGGTCCACGACGGAGACGATGTAGTTGCCGGGGCGCACGAAGGCCCCCGGGTCCAGGAAGCGCTCCCCGATCTCCCCGTCGAAGGGCGCGCGCTGGATGGTGTCCTGGAATTCAAGGTTCGAACTGGCCATCTGGGCCTGGGCGGCCTCGAGCTTGGCCGACTCGCTCTGCACTTCGGCCAGCTTGTTCTCGGCCTCGTTCTCGCTGACGATCCCCTTCTTCTCCAGGCCCTGGATCCGCTCCGATTCCCTGGCCAGGAAGCCCAGCCGGGCCTTGATGGCCTCGGCCTGCTTCTGGGAGGCCAGGTTGCGCTCCTTGGCCTGCTCCGGTTCGATGATGGCCAGGGGCTGGCCCTTGCGCACGGAGGCCCCGGGGCGGACCCGCACCTCGGTGACATAGCCTGAGAGGAACTGCGGCCCGAGCTTGGCCTCGTTCCAGGCCAGGACCGAACCCACGTAACGGTGCTCGGCGTGGTAGAGGGTGGTCCGGGCCTCGAGGAGACCCACGATCTTGGCTGACTGGGCCAGGGTGGTGTGGTTCTGGCGGTGAGCCGCGCGGATGGCCAGGGCGCCGCCCACCAGGATGACCGCGGCCGTCAGCCCCGACAGCACCAGGGGGATGGAGGGGGCGCGGCGCGCCGGCTGAAGGGGTTGCGGCTCGGGGGGTTGGGACATCGAAGACCTTTCGTGGACGGAGGGTAATCAACAATAAGCGTGCCAAGGCGCGCTTTCCCGGGAAACCTGGACCGGCCCCACGGTGTTTCACCCGCATCAGGGAATATTTCCCTCCCCTTCGGGGAATATTTACCAATCCTCTAGAATGGGAAGGGTCGAAGGGGTTCCAGGTCCAGGCTTTCACCTTGGCACCAGGCTTGCTTTGACCCTAGCCATGGTGGAGGTCCCTTGAAGCAGCCCTGGTCCGCGCTCATGAGGCGCATCTGGCCTTTCGGCCTGGCCATGGTCCTGGCCCTCGCCCTGGTCCTGGGCATCAACCTCGTCATCGAGAACCGGGAGGCCGGGGTGGCCCTGGAGGATCTCCAGCAGGAGCAGGCCATGCTGGCCAGCGCCGAGGCCTCCATGCTCCAGGCCCGCCTGGACGCCCAGCCCGACGCGACGATCCACCAGCTGCTCCGGGACCTGCGCTCCATGGAACGCCCGGGGATGACCCGCACCTTCCTGAGGCCGCCCGGGGCGGGCTGGCTGGACTCCCAGGGCATGCGGGCCTCCCTCCAGCCCGAACCGGGCGGCACCCGCCTGATTTCACGGCCCGAGGCCCGGGCCCTGGGCCTGCCCGTGCGCATGGCCGCCCTGGGCGAGACCACCCTCACGGACCTCCAGGGCCGGACCTGGGGCGTGGCGGTGGCCGGAACAGCCTTCCGGGAACGGGACCGGGCCCAGCATGCCCGCTGGCGCCTGACCCTCAGCTTCACGCTCATGGGCGGCTTCCTCCTCCTGCTCCTGCGCTGGGCGCTGGTGCTCCAGCAGCGGGAGTTCGAGCACGACCAGGAGATGAAGGTGCAGGAACTGGGCCGCCAGAAGGACCAGGTGCTGGCCCAGGCCAGCCGCGCGGCCACCATGCTCACCCTGGCCTCGGGCGTGGCCCACGAGATCTCCACGCCCCTGGGCGTCATCTCCGGCCGGGCGGTGCAGCTGGGCACGCGGACCCGGGAGGACGAGAAGGCCGCGCAGGCCGTCCACGTCATCCAGGAGCAGGTGGAACGGATCACCCACACCGTGCGCCGCTTCCTGGACCTGGCCCGGGGCGGCGCCCTGGCCTCGGAGGAGCTGGACCCCGCCAGCTTCCTCACCTCCGCCGCGGCCATGGTGGCCCACCGTTTCCGGGAGGCAGGGGTGGACCTGCTCGTGGACGCGCCGAGGGACCTGCCCCGCATCCGCGGGGACGCCCGCCTCCTGGAGCACCTCCTCGTGAACCTGCTCCTCAACGCCTGCGATGCCTCCGCCCCGGGCACCTGGGTCAACCTCGCGGGCCGCGCGGAGGCGGGCGGTCTGCGCGTGGAGGTGACGGACCAGGGCAAGGGCATTCCCGGAGAAATGGTCGAGCGGGTGCTGGAGCCCTTCTTCACCACCAAGCCCAAGGGCAAGGGCACCGGCCTGGGCCTGGCCATCGCCCAGGAGATCGTCCGCATGCACAAGGGCACGCTGAACTTCGAGTCCGCCCAGCCCCAGGGCACCCGGATCCTCATCGGGCTGCCCACAGTTCAGGAGAAGGCATGAACGAGCGCATCCTGGTGGTGGATGACCACATCGACATGGCCGAGATGCTGGCCGAGGCCCTCGTCGAAGCCGGCTTCCGGGCCGAGGCCCTGGCTTCCGGTGCCCGGGCCCTGGAATGCCTGGAGGCGGGTGGCGTGGACGCCCTGGTGACCGACCTCCGCATGGACGGCGTGGGCGGGCCGGAACTCCTGGCCGCGAGCCGGCGCCTGGACCCCAGGCGGCCGGTGATCGTCATGACGGCCTACGGGGCCATCGACACGGCGGTGGACTCCATCCGCCAGGGGGCCTACCACTACCTGACCAAGCCCTTCCCGCCCGAGGAGCTGGAGATCTTCCTGCGCCGGGCCTTGGAGGAACGCCAGCTGCACTCGGAGACCCTGCGCCTGCGCAAGGCCCTGCGGGAGCACCAGGGCATCGAAGGCCTGGTGGGCTCCAGCCCCGCCATGCGGGAGGTGGTTGACCTCGTGGACCGCCTGGCGGTGGTGGACGTGCCCGTCCTCATCCAGGGCGAGACGGGCACGGGCAAGAGCCTGGTGGCGGGCGCCATCCATGCCCGGAGCAACCGGTCCAAGGCCCCCTTCGTCTCCATCAACTGCGCCGCCCTGCCCGAGCCGCTCCTGGAGAGCGAGCTCTTCGGCCACGCCAAGGGGGCCTTCACCGGCGCCACCGCGGACCGGCCCGGGCTCTTCGCCGAGGCCGAGGGCGGCACCCTGCTCCTGGACGAGATCGGCGAGCTGCCCCTGACCATCCAGGCCAAGCTCCTGCACGTGCTGGAGCGGGGCTCGGTGCGGCCCGTGGGCTCCAACCGGGAGCGCAAGGTGGACGTGCGCGTCCTGGCCGCCACCCACCGGGACCTCCACGACATGGCCCTGCAGCAGAAATTCCGCGAGGACCTGCTGTACCGCCTGGACGTGGTCACCATCGAGATCCCCGCCCTCAAGCACCGCAAGGAGGACATCCTACCCCTCGTCGAGCACTTCCTGGGCATCTTCCGGGCCCGCTTCCCCCACAGCCCGGTGGAGGGCTTCACGTCCGCGGTCCTCGCCCGGTTCCTGGATTATCCGTGGCCGGGCAACGTGCGGGAACTGTCCCACCTGGTCCAGCGCATGGTGGTCCTGGGCCGCCAGCCCAAGGCCGACGTGGAGGACCTGCCCCAGGCCGTGCGCTTCGACTCGGGCAACCCCATGGACGTCTTCAGCAAGGTCCTGCCCGCCCGGGAGCTCCAGCACCGGTACGCCCAGTGGGCCCTGGAGCGCTGCAGCGGCCTCAAGAGCCGCACCGCCGAGGCCCTGGGCATCGACATCAAGACCCTGAACCGCTGGCTCCAGGGGGGGCCAGGTCCCGACCCCCAGCGCGAGGAGCAGTCATGAACCCCATCCGCAAGATCCTCGTCACCATCGACCTCGACCTCGCCACGGCGCCCGTGCTGGCCCTGGCCCGCCAGATGGCGACAGCCTTCAAGGCCCAGGTGGAGCTCGTCCACGTCTTCGAGACCGACGGCTACCACGGGCCCACCGTCCTGGATCTCGCCTCCAGCCACGAGGCGGAGGTGGCGCCCTGGCGCACCGCCAAGGTGATGGTGGCCCTCCTGGAAGAACTGGCGAACGACGGCATCGTCGGCCGGGGGCGCATGGCCTTCGGCGTGGTGGAGGAGGAGGTGGCCCAACTGGCCCTGGACGAGGCCTTCGACCTCATCGTCATCGGCAGCCACAGCCGGGAGGGCCTGGACCGCTTCCTCCAGGGCAGCGTCGCCGGAGCCCTGCTGCGCACCGCGCCCTGCCCCGTGCTGGTGCTGCCGCATGTGCGGGATGTGGTGCCGAGGACCTGAGCCCGGCTCTGCCAGACCTGAGGACCGGGTTCCCCCCCCCCGGGGCTTGCGGCAGTGCCACACGGACAAAATCGTCACCCCGCCGTGGGATCTGAGAGCTGACCGACCAACAGCAGCTCGCCGGTGACCGTGTCCTGGATCGCATCAAGGTCATCCTATGCAGCGGCACCCTGGATACGGAATGATCGCTCTTGACGAGCGTATCCGTATGGCTACAATTGAAATATGAACACGCTTCTTCAAACCCCTGACTTCACAGCCTGGCTGGCGGGGCTCAGGGATTCCGCTGCCCGGGCGAGGCTTGCCAACCGCATCCTCCGTGCCGTGGGCGGGAACTTCGGAGACTGCGAGCCCGTGGGCGAAGGGGTCTCCGAAATGCGGATCCACTAAGGTCCAGGCTACCGGGTTTACTTCGCCCGGCGTGCCGGAACGATCTACCTTTTGCTGGCCGGCGGCGACAAGCGCACCCAGAGCCATGACATCACCCGGGCCAAGTCCCTGCTCGCATCCATTCCAAAGGAGTAACCCATGTCCCCCCTTACGCCCTTCGATGCCGCCGATTACCTCGACAGTGAGGAAACCATCGCTGAATTTCTCACGGCCGCGATGGAGGAGAACGACCCCGAGCACTTCCTTCTCGCCGTGGCTGCCGTTGCCCGGGCACGTGGCATGGCCCAGCTCGCCAAGGATGCCGGGGTGTCCCGGGAAAGCCTTTACAAGACCCTCGCCCCCGGTGCCAAGCCTCGCTATGACACCGTGTTCAAGCTCATGCAGGCCTTGGGGGTCCGCTTTACGGTGCAAGCCTCGCACTGACCACCCCGGGCTGCCGTTCGGCACCGGACCGGCGTCCCTTGGGATCAAGGTAGACCTTGTTGGTGGTGGGATACGTGCTTGGGGTAACGATTGTCGTCGAGGGCCATGCAGTCCCTGCTCCGGGCTTCCTCCCCATTTGGGAGGTCCTTGGCCTCGTTGTTGCTGATCTCTCGCCGAAATCCCGGGAACGCAGTTGGTCATCGATTCCCAACGTCTTGAGTCGGCAGGCCCATTCCTCGCTTTTGTCCCCGTGTCGGCCCGGATGAGCTCGACCAGTCCGGGGGCCAGGAACCTGACCAGGGGAGCCATGAGGTGGGCCTACTGCAGGACCAGATCCTCGTTGGGCTGAGCCCAGAAGGCCGCACCGGCCTTTCTGCACTCATGATATTCTCGTACTGCCCACGGATGAAGGGGCCAGCCAGGATAACAACCGTTCAATCGAACAAGCGAAATCCGGGTCAGTAGTGCCTCTCCCACGGGTTGAGCGGAGGTCGGGATAATGTATATTATCATGACCCTGGACCCATCCGGAGGCCCGTTCCATGACCAGCGACCCGATTTACCCAGCGACGAGGCCGGCGAGCTTCAACCCAAATCAGGAAACCGACCTGATGGCCCTGGGGGCGTCCGACGACCCCAATCCGGGGCTGGAGGCCTTCCTGGCCTCGGCCGTGGACTCCAAGCACACCCGCCGGGCCTACCGTCGCCACATCCTGGACGCCTTCCAAGGCATGGGCGGGGTCCGCCTCGCCGAGCTGCACCCGAACCACCTGGTAAACTACCGCCAGAAGCTCATGGACGATGGTCGAGGGCCCGCCACCCATGCCCAGGCCCTCTCTGGGCTGAGATCGTATCTCACTTGGTGCGCCGATCTGGGCGGCCTGCCCTTCCCGCTACGGATGGCCGAGCGGATCCTGCGGGTGCCCTCGGCCACCGTCGTCCGGCCCTACGTCACCTGCACCCGCGGCGAGGTGGACCGCCTGCTTGAGACCACTTCCAACCTCCGGGACCGGGCCATGATCCTGGTCATGCTGGGCGCCGGCCTGCGGGTCTCGGAAGTGGAGGGGCTGGACTGCGCGGACGTCCTCACCGTGGACGGCGAGCCAGTGCTCCACGTCCGCCACGGCAAGGGCAACAAGGACCGGCTGGTGCCCATCACGGACGAGGTCCTGGAGGCGCTCCACCGCTACCTTGCCCTGGAGTTCCGGGTGGTGGGGGGCCCGGGGCCACTCTTCCTGGCCGAGGACCGGGGGGTGGAGGCCAGGGGCAACCCCCGACTGTCCCACTACGGGATTCGCATGGTGTTCGGGAACGCCGTGGAGGCCGCGGGGATCGCCAAGCGGATCACGCCGCACGCCTTGAGACACACCTTCGGGATGGAATTCCAGCGGGCCTCCAGCGACCTGAGCAAGACGGCCAAGGTGATGGGGCATAAAACCCTGACCACCACCCTCCGGTATACCGATCACCTGCAGCTCGCAGAACTGAGAGCCAACCTCCCACGCTGGATCCGTTCTCGAAGTTGAGGGTGATCTCGGTTGCAGTTGCTAGCACATAAAATGCATGACTTGTTATTCGACATTATTGCTAGTAGACATTATTTTAGTTTCGCTTGTCGATGGATTTTTTAGCATAACTGTTAGCTAGAATGTTCCTATGGTTCGGCTATGGTTTGGAGCCATAGATAAATCATAGTAGGCCAAGCCACCTCCCCCTAATTGGAACGAAGATCTGGATGGTATTAATCTCAACTTAGTCGGTGTCAGTATCCAAATCTGGCAATGCATCTACGCAAGTATAAATTGTGATTTTAGGAAATGCTGTATGTGTTTTTAATTGTTTAATAACTGCACGTTTAGTTGCTTTAGATATTAAAATTAAATACCGGTTCTTTACATCAACCTCCATCAATCGCTCAAGATCTTTTTTAATTGATTTAAGCTGCGCGCCCATTAAGGAACCGGCTTGGTTGGTTATTGTTGTCTTGATTTCACCAACAAAAACAAGCTCTTCATTTGCTTTACCTGTGATATCAATGCCACCAACACCTGCATTTTCATAATTGAATTCAATTGTTGGAAATTTTTCCTGAAGGTTGATTATGGCTAACCTTGCAAGTTTGTCGTGAAGTCTATTGTTCAGGGAACCCGCGCACCTTTTCATGCCAACGAGAAAGGCTATATCATCGGCCAAAATTAATTTCGGATCCTGTTCCATTTTTCACCTCAACTCTGATTGCGATTTTAATTCATGTTACTCACTTTATGACGAAGATCTAAGGCTTTTTCTACCGCCGTGAACAGTTATTCCCCATTCCCTACCTCCGGGCCGCCGCGGTGGGCGACGTCAAGGAACCTTGTGCCCAGCGTCATCGCTCACGCCACGGCCACCCTGAAACCAGGCATCCTGGGCGGCGACGCAGACCCCGTGACCTGGGGCTACCTCACGAAACGTGAGTACCCGGAATATTCCCACGTCCCTGGCCCACCAGATGGGTCGCTCAGCTCACAACGGCGCGGGTCTCCTGTGCCCAAGTTGGAACGCTACAGCTCACTGCCGGAACTGCCCGTGGAGCAGGGGGGGGGGGTTCACCATGGAGTCCCGGGTGCCGGTGGAATTGGAGGCCCTCCTGACGACCCTGGCGCCAGGGGGTCTCCCCTAGGGTGAAGCTAGGGTAGGTTACCTCCGCGGCATAGAACCCCTCACCATTTGCTAAAGGACCCCAGGTTGGATGGGTCCCCTGCGGGACAAACTGGACCAAGGCGGACCAAGATTGGATTTTCGAACCTCATGAAATGCTTTGACTTGCATAGATCGATCGGGACCAAGTTGGACCAAGGGGGCTCTGGGCTGCCCTGCCAGGTTATTGCTTTGCTCACCCTTGTTCCTGGCAATACCTGAACAGGAGAGTCGATGCTCAATCTAAGTGGCCTGGGTTCGATGGGGGTTCAATCCCTTGTGCTTTCGTGGTCGGGGCGTAAGACTGGCCTGGGTGGTTGGGCATATCCTTGATCGTGTATTCCAGTTCGTTGGCTGCCAGCATGGGCCCCAGGTGGTCACGAACCAAATCCTTGGGCTCCCGTCCTCCCAGCAGTTCGGCCAATTCCCGGGCCGATCGGGGTGCCAGGGAACAGAGGTCCCGGATCAAGGCCCGGAGGACCGCTTGCCGCGGCCTGGAGCCAGGCTTGGGAAGGCGTTGCTGGAGCGATTCCGGGAGGCGGTCCAAGGGGAACTGGTGGGAATCCGGGGGAGACTGGTGGGAATCCGGGGGAGACTGGTGGGAATTCAAGGGATGCTGGTGGGAATCCGCTGTGGCCCTCCCAAGCAAGCGGGCCCCGGCCACGTAATACGTCCTGCTCCCGCTGCCCTCCTTGACCAAAAAGGCCTGATCGCGCAATCGCCTGAGCAGGGCGCTTGCCTGAAGGGTGTCCAGCCCCGTCAAATCCCGGCAGGTCATATTGTCGACCGCTTCTGCCTCGCGCAGGAATAGCAGGACCTTGCTGGCATCGGCGGAAAGGAATTCGGAACTCAGGGACTTCAACCAGGCCAAATCCACCTCTGTGAAGAGGTGATGCAGATGGAGCACCGCCCGGAACCGCTCATGGTCCCTGTCGGATTGGAACTCCGGGGCCGCCATTTGGGCTTCCTCCAGGAGCCGCCTCACGGTTCGGATCCCGGTTCCTTTGGTTTCAGCCAGGTTCAGGTCATGAAATGCTGCGGCAATGAGGGGATTTCTCTGGCGAGAACCGGGCTGGCCCAGTTCATCGGGGCGCTTGAGGGAATAGCCTGGGTTGAGGATTTCAATCCGGTTGCTGTAACGAATGATCTGGATGGGTTCGTTGATTCTGTAATTGCGATGCATCAGCGCATTGGCCAGGGTTTCCCGGATGACCTTGCGGGGCAGGACCGGTTCCTGAACGCTTTGAAGCGAACCATCTGGCAGGTGAAACCCCTTGGGCAGGTCATCCAGGATGGCCCCCTCTGCCTGCCTGATCGCCATTAGAAGCGCCTTGCGAATATCCAAGGACTGGAACCGGCGCTCCGGGTCCTCGATCCACTCGGTTCCCAGGACACGGATGTAATCGACCCGGGTGGACGGCATCAACCTCCGCAGGGCTGCCGCCTTTCCGAACAGGAGCAAACCAGCCAGGGTCGCCTTGGCCACTCCGCCCACCTTCCTGAGGGCGCAAAGGGACTCCAATAAATCCTCGTCGGAATAGCCCAGTTCCTCGGCGCCACCATTGACCTGGAGGCGGAGCCTGCGATATTCGGCGAGGGCAGTCGGATCGAAATCTTCCAGGCTGGAATCGGCCACGGGCGCCGCATCGTAGCTTTCGCTCGGCGCATCCTGGCCGCGCAGGGCCCAAATGTCCTCCTCCGTGCACCGCTGATCGGTGCTGCCGATGCGACGGAAGGCACCCCGGGGGAGGCCGGTGGCCTTGAGAAACACGGGTTTCATCTGCGTGGGCGCCTCGGCGATATAAACGACCAGGATGTTTTTCCCCTCGACCCGTTCAAGGCTCATTTCAGGGCGCACAACCTGGTTGAAGACCGTAGCGCATTGGGTCGCCAGATCAGCCTGGACCTTGTCCGGATCCTGCAGCCCAACGGGCCTATAGACACGATCCCCGAAGAGGTTCAGTTCCCATTCCGTGCCGAGGACCAGGTAGCCACCGCCCAAGCCGGGTTCATTGCAAAAGGCGCAAACGGTTTCTAGAACGGATTTACCAATTTCCCGGGAACGTTTCGCTTCAATGCCGGGACATTCGTCGGAGGTGTCCAATTCCCTCAGGAGATCTTCAGCACTTCGCATATTCAAATTCTACCAACGTTCATGAGCCAGGGTGTGGTCGCCCTCAGCGGCCTTCAGTCTTGGTCAGCCTTCGGGACCGTGTTGACTTGCTGCGGGCAGCCACCGGTACAGGGTTGGCACGGATACACCAAGAAGTTGGGCCACCTCTCGCGGTGGTGTGCCCGACCCAAGAAGCCGGCGCGCCGCCACCACCTTACCCTCGGTCATGAGGCGCTTCCGGCCCCCTACCCTGCCCTGGCGCCTGCCGGCCTCCAGCCCAGCCCGGGTCCGCTCCACGATCAGTTCCCGTTCCATCTGCGCCAGGCTCGCCATCACGTGGAAGAAGAACCGCCCCGCCGGCGTCGAGGTGTCGATCTGGTCGGTAAGGCTTTGGAAGTGGATCTTCCGCTCGGCGAGTTCGGCCACCAAGTCCACCAGACCCTTCACGCCGCGGCCCAGGCGGTCCAGCTTCCAGACCACCAGGGTGTCGCCCTCCCGGAGGTGGGACATGGCCTCCCTCAACCCGGGCCGGTCGGCCCGGGTCCCGCTCATCTGGTCCTGGAACAGCCGCTCGCACCCCGCCTTGGCAAGGGCATCCGTCTGCAGGGTCAGGTTCTGGTCCTCGGTGGACACCCGGGCGTAGCCGATGCGCATGGCCGTTCCTCTCGAAACTCATCCAAGAGTAACCAATCAAGAATTCAGTTTCAAGAATAGGTTTCGAGAATCCCAGATCCCTGATTCTCCGTTCGCCCCTGCCCGGCGCCCGACCCTTCTCACAAACCACCATTTGGAAGAATGGGAGTCGGGTCTTCCCTCGCTGCGGTCTCCCGTGGGTGGGATCAAAGTACGTCCCATTCCCTTCCGGGGGCCCGCAGGAAGCGCGCTTACTCCGCTCCAACGAGGCCATGGCCCACCTGAATTTCGCAAGGCAGCGACAAGGATGCCGCGCATGCGGGCATCCCCTCGGTCATATCAGGCGAGTTCCGTCCCCATGCCATCGTTCAGGTGGTAGGACCTGGGGAACCCACACTGCTGGATGGTCCGCACTTCGGCGGGGGAGGGGAGCTCGGCCTGCTGGGCGGCCTCCAGACAGCGGGCCAGGAGACGGACCAGGTGGCGGTCCGCTTCGTGGAGGCCCTGGTGGAGGAGCTCGAAGGATTGGGAGAGGGTCTTGTGGGGCATGGCTGCTCCGGTGAGGTGTCTGCCGGCGGCTGGGAACGTTCGGGTCAATGCGGAAAACCCGTCCCCAGGATGCGGCGGACGGGTTGGTGGGAAGTGCATTGGGCTTTCGACTAACTCCGTGCCCCCCCCATGACCCGTCCACCGCCGGTAAACAGGCGGTAGGCGTAAGCATAGGTAAAGGTGAAGGAGCGCATGGGGCCTCGAATGGGAAGAGCCTACCTTGCCGATGTTCGGCTGTCAAGCCCCCTGCCCTTCATGCCTCGAGCCGCCTCCCGGGCGTTGCCTCCAGGGCGAACACCAGGGCCAGGCAGTCCGCCACGCCGCCCATGGTCAGGTTCAGGGTGCGGTAGGCCTCGTTGCGCTCGGCGAGCCAGGGGCCCGGCTCCCGGCCCTGCTCCAGCATGCGCCGCAGGGTAGCGCCGTCCGCCCGCAGGCGGGCCAGCCCTTCCAGGCCGCAGCGGTGCACGGCGGTGGTGTCCTCCACCCGCTCCATGAGCTCGGCCATGGCGTAGAACCGGGCCTGTTCGGGTGGCCACTGCCCCTCCAGGGCTTCCCGGTAAGCCGGCAGGCCGTGTTCGAAGACGGCGGGCAGGCCCGCCTCCGCCTCCGCCCGGATCCCGCCCAGGCCATAGGTGGCCCGCACTTTCCCGCCATGGGAGGCGACCTGGTCCAACTGGGCGAAATGACGGGTGGCGGCCGCGGCGACCACGCCCCGCAGGCCGCTGGCTCCGGCGGCCCAGGCTGACCGCAGCACCAGCCCTGAAAGGAAGATGTACCCTTTGTGGGCATTGGACCCGCTGGCCGCGAACATGCGGGCTTCGGCGGCCCGGCCTGCCGCCACGAAGTCCTCCCGGGGCCGCCCTTCCCTGCAGCAGCGGAGGACCTCCCGGTAGTACACGGGCAGCAGGTCCGCGGAGGCCCGCATGGCGGCGAAGGTCAGGTCCGGGTGGGAGCCCGGGTCATGGCGGTCCACCAGCCCCGGCTTGGGGGTCAGGAACAGCTCCTCCAGGGCGCCCTGGTGCAGGCGGATGGCCAGCTGCCCGGGATCCAGGTCGGAAGGCACCGGCCGGTGGGCGTCCAGCAGGGCGTCGACCCGCGCCAGCAGCTCGGGCCCGGTATGACGGCGCAACAGCATGCATTCCCGCGCCGGTTCTCCGCAAACCAGGCAGGCGCGGGGCTCCAGCCCCAGGGTCGCCCGGTCCAGCTGGCTGCCGTCGCCGGCATAGATATCCAGATCCAGGAGGCGCCCGGCGGGATGGCTGGACTCCAGGGCCACGGCCGCCGCCTTGGCTTCGGCCGGACGCGCCTGGGTCCTGGCCAGGTGATAGGGGCCCAGCAGGTCCCTGCTTGACACCACCCCTTCCAGCCCAAGGGAGGCCCGGAGCGTGCCGACCGCTTCCCCCAGGAGCCGGGCCAGGCCCGGCCGGTATTTCCGGTCCCCGGGCACATTGGCCGAGATGAAGAGGAGGGACCCGTCCCCCGCTCCCTGGGAACCCAGGGCCTGTTCCAGCAGGGCCTGGCGCGCGTCCCTGGCCTCCAGCAGTTCCGGTCCCATGACGGGGGGGCTAGACCCGGACCTGGCGGACGACGTCGATGATGGAGCCGTCACGGTACTCGATGAGGCCGACGATCCGGTCCTCGAAGTCCACCGGCCGCGGCACGCCGGTGAGCCGCGTGATCTCGTCGTGGAACTGGCGGATGTCCTTCACCGGCAGGTTGCGCCGGCGCAGTTCCTCCTTCAGCTCGGGGTGCTTGTCCGAGACGCAGATGCCGCGCTCGGTCACCACGACGTCCACCGTCTCGCCCGGGGTCGTGATGGTGGTGACGGCGTCCCGGACGATGGGCAGGCGGCCGCGCATGGAGGGCGCCACGACGATGGCCAGCTTGGCGCCGGCCGCCACGTCGCAGTGGCCGCCGGTGTTGTGCAGCAGGTGGCCGCTGGACTCGGTGTTGACGTTGACGTTGAAGTCCACGTCCACTTCCGTGGCGCCCAGGATGACGCAGTCCAGCATGTTCACCACGGCCCCGCGGTTGAAGGGGTTGGCGTAGAGATCGGCGCTGATCTCCCGGTGCCCCAGGTTGCGCCCGATGGACTCCACCGCGCGCAGGTCGAAGCACTGCACGTCGAAGAGGGTCTCGAAGGAGCCGTCCTCCAGCATGTCCACGAAGTAGCCCGTGATCCCGCCGCAGCCGAAGCTGCCCTTGACCTTCCCTTCCCTCATCTTGCGGTGCACGTTGCTGGCCACGGCCAGGGAGGTGCCGCCCGCGCCGGTCTGGAAGGAGAAGCCGTCCTTGAGGAGGCCGGAGGCCTCGATCACTTCGGCGGCGTACTTGGCGATGAGCAGCCCCGCCGGATCGCGGGTGATGCGGGTGGTGCTGGAGACGATCTTGGCGGGGTCCCCGAGCGACTCGATCCGCACCACCCAGTCCACGTCGCTCTGGGAGATGCTGATGGGGGCGCAGGGGTAGCGCACCAGGTGGTCGGTGACCGCCACCACCTTGCGGGCGTAGCGGGCGTCGGTGTGGGCATAACCGAGGGACCCGCAGGCCGCGGGGCCGGCGACGCCGTTCAGGTTGCCGGTGAGGTCGCAGCTGGGCGCGGCGATGAAGGCGGCGTCCACCTCCACCTCCCCGGTGACCAGGGACCGGGCCCGGCCGCCGTGGCTCCGGACGACGATGGAGCAGTCCAGCTCGCCCTTGCTCACCAGTTCCCCGATGAGGCCGTTGACGCCGGTCTCGATGCGGGTGATGACCCCCTTGCGGATGTAGGGGATGATCTCGGCGTTCACGCCGTGCACGGAGCTGGAGGCGATGCCCAGGTCGCGCAGGCCCATGGCGTCCATCTCCCTGACCAGCAGGTTCAGCAGCAGGTCGCCGTTGCGCAGGGCGTGGTGGGTGGAAAAGGTCATGCCGTCCTTGAGGCCGCAGGCCTCGATGGCCGCGCGAAGCGATGGCAGCAGCTTGCTGTCGCCCGGGGCGCGCCTCACCAGGGGCCGGGTGGCCCGGAGCACTTCCGGCTTGCGGGACCAGGGATCCAGGTAGGGTTCGAGGGTCCGGCCCCGCCACTGGGCCGGGATTTCGCGTCCCAGGCTATTTTTCACCATGGCTCACCTCGTCGGAAAAGTCGAACTCGAGCATGCCGAAGGCCACGCCCTCGCGGATGGTGCGGGCCGCGCGGGTCACCACGGGCGCGTCCACCATCCTGCCCTTCAGGGAGATGACGCCGGTGCCCATCTCGTGGGCCCGCTTGATGGCGTCCATCACCTCCAGGGCGTGGGCGATCTCCTCGGCGGTGGGCCGGAACACCTCATGGATGACCTCGATCTGCCGGGGGTTCACCAGGGACTTGCCGGTGAAGCCCAGGCGCTTGATGAGCAGGGTCTCGGCCCGGAGGGCCTCCATGTCGTTCACGTCCGAGAAGATCGAGTCGATGGCCTGGATGCCGGCGGCCTTGGCCGCCCATACCACCTGGTTGCGGGCCGAGAACAGTTCCTCGCCGGTCTTGGTGCGGTTGATCTCCATGGAGGCGGTGTAGTCCTCCGCGCCGAAGGCCAGTGCCACCAGGCGCCTTGAAGCCTTGGCCGTCTCCACGCAGTTGAGGACGCCCAGCGCGCTCTCGATGGAGGGGATGATCTTGAAGTGGCCGATGGGCAGGCCCAGCTGCTCCTCCTGCTCCGTCAGGAGGGTGTCGAGGCGCTCGACGATCTCGGGGTGGTCGGCCTTGGGCAGGCGGATGCCGTCGGGCAGGGCCGGCAGGACCTCGCGCAGGTCGTCGGCGGCATAGGGGGTGTCCAGGCCGTTGATCCGCACGAACATCTCCTTGTTCCGCTCTTTGTAGAGGGCCAGGAAGTTCCGGGTCAGGAGCCGGGCGGAATCCTTCTCCACCAGCGGCACGGCGTCCTCCAGGTCGATCATGACCCCGTCGGCCTCGAACACCGGGATGTTCTGCAGCATGCCCGGCATGTTGCCCGGGACGTAGAGGAGGGAACGGCGCAGTCTCATCGCCTGGCTCATGGCTTCCCCTCCTCGATGAAGATCGTGTCCACGCCGCTGGTGCTGGAATGGTGGCGGTCGATGCCGGTGACGAGGTACTCGGCCAGGACGATCTCGCAGGTGGTGAAGACTTCGGCCTCCACGAGGCGGCCGCCCACCACTTCGCCGCTGGACTTGGACCCCAGGATGTAGAAGTCCGCCCCCAGCTCATGGTCGGCGTTGGGGGCGAGGTTGCCCTCCAGGGCCATGAGCTCCAGGGGCCCGTCCAGGTGGTGCCTGCGGAAGCGGGCCTCGGTCATGGGCAGGTGGGCGCCGGCCTGGATGCCGGTGAACTCCACGTCCCGCACCGAGCCCACGGCCGAAACCAGCGACGCGAAGGAGAGCTGCTCGGCCTTGGCGAACTTCACCAGCACCTCGGTGATCTTCGCCCCCGGCTCGAGCTTGATGATGAAACGCCGGCCGGTGGTGCATTCACGGTACCAGAGCTTGTCCATGTTCATTCCTCCGAAGCGCGGCGCACCGCGGTCTCGATGCGGGCGGCGATGGCGTAGTCCAGGGCGCCCCGGTCCCCCACCTGGAAATGACCCGAGTCGACCTTCAGTTCATCGAGGGTGGCCTGGATGCGGGCGCGGATGAGGTGCTCGAACTGGACCTTCACCGTCGAGTCCAGGTCGATGCGCAAGGTCGGGGCGGGGGTCACCACCACCATCAGATCGCTGGACTGCATGGTGCCTGCACTGGCTTTCCTGATTATATGCATGACTCAGACCTCCTCCTTCAGGGTGCGCAATTGCTCGGCGATGGGCCGGGCCTCGGGCGAGCACAGGTAGTCGTAGGTCGTGACCGGCACGAGGCTCCGGATGGATTCCAGGCCGCCTTCCCTGAGGGCCCGCCGGACCCAGGTGGCGCTGATGGCCTGGCCGCCGAATTCCAGGCGGGGCCGCTCCACCCACCCGAGCCCCTTGCGGGCGAGGATCTCGGACATGGCCTGGTTGTAGGCGGCGGTAGTCGCGCAGAAGGGCTCCCGGCCCACGAACCGCCGCACGATGTGGAAGGCGGGGGCGATGCGCTCGGCGAACAGCAGCAGGTCCAGCCGCATCTGGGCCAGGGCCAGGCCGTCCAGGCGCTTCATGAAGTAGGAAGGGAAGGTCCCGGCGCTGACAGCATAGCGGGAGGTATCCAGCACGACGACGTTGCGGAGGTGCTGGGTGGCCACGCTGGCCAGCCGGTGGCGGACCTCGAAGGGGAAGACCGAGCGGTCCTCGCGCACGATGAACAGGTACAAGCGGTCCACCTCCCGGGCCGCCGCCTCCACCAGGTCGAGATGCCCCCGCGTGAACGGGTTGCCGTTCACCACCACGGCGCCGTTGCGGCCCGGGCTGATGATCGGGGCCGCGGCCTCCAGGTAGGCCGGAAGGCCCGGTCCGTATTCCAGCAGGGCGCTCTCCCCGGCCGTCACCAGGAGGCGGAAGTTCAGCGCCTCGAAGCTCGGGGCGTTCCGGGGCGGCGTGAAGACGAACACCGTATCGTGGCCGGCCGCCCGCGCCGACTGGACCAGGAAGGTCACCAGCGTACCAAGGGCATCGCTGCCCTGGTGGGACCTCGCGATGACGAGCATCTTGAGGACATAGCCGGCCCGGGCACCACAGGCCACCAGGCGGCCATGGGCGTACAACCCGACCAGATCGTCGAAGTCCGGTTCGAAGCGCAGGCCCTGCCCCTCGACCAGGGCCCGGGCCTCAGCGGGCGAGGGCCGGTCGAAGAGGAGCGGCTCTCCGGGTCCCGTGGTGGCATCTGGCGACGAATCGGGTTCCGCGACGTTCATGGGATCCTCGCCTCAGCGGGCGCCTGCCGCGGCGCTGCTGCTGGGAAACACCGGCTTGCGCTTTTCCACGAAGGCGAGCTTGCCTTCGCTGTAGTCGGGGCTCTGGTAGACCTTGCGCCGCAGACCCTGGATCCGTTCCTGGGTCTCGGGGCTCATGGAATAGGAATTGCCAAGCACCCGGAGCTGCTCCTTGAGGACGCTGATCGCCAGGGGGGAGTTCTCCGTGATCCTGGCCACCAGGTTCAAGGTGAACTGCTCCAGGACATCGACGGGAACCAGGTGGTTGAGGAGGCCGAGCTCCTTGGCCCGGGCCGCGCTGATGGGCTGCGCGGTGAAGAACAGCTCCTTGACGATGTGCATCGGCATCACGCCGATGAAGCGCATCAGGCCCGAGGTGGTGTAGGGGACCCCGAGCTTGGCGGGCGTGATGGCGAAGGTCGTGGAATCGGTGCCGATGGCCATGTCGCAGGTCACCGCCAGGTCGCAGGCTCCGCCCCAGACGCTCCCCTCGATCATGGCGATGACGGGCACGGGGCAGTTCTGCACGGCCCGCAGGGCCACGGCGAGGTCGTCGTTGTAGCCCAGGGGGTCGATGCCCGGATCGGGCAGCTCGCGGATGTCGAAGCCGGCGCTCCACACCTTGCTGCCCTCGGGGGCCCTGAGGATGATGGCGTGGGCGCCGCCCTCCACCAGGGCCTGGATGCCGGACTCGATGCCGTTGAGCATGGCTTCCGAGAGGCAGTTCCGGCGCGCGACGTTGTTGAGCGTGATGACGCCGATGCCGTGGGTGAGTTCGGTAAGGACTTGGCTCATGGTCAGTACTGGATCCGGGCCACCGCGCGGAGCTCGTCGGGGGTGGCGGTGCCGAAGCCGAAGAATTCCAGGTAGGCCGGAATCATCTCGAACAGCATGTCCGTGCCCACGGAGAACTTGCAACCCTTTTCCTTGGCCACGTGGAGGAGGGGGGTGATCTCGTTCTTCAGCACCACCTCCCCGACGTAGCAGGTGGGTTCCAGCTTCGAGGCGTCGAAGGGGAGCGGATCGGTGGCGTTCATGCCCAGGGGCGTCGCGTTCACCACCAGGCCATAGCCCGTGGGATCGGAGGAGGTTATCTTCACTTCCAGGTCGGGGTAGTAGGCCTGCAACCGGGCTGCCAAGCCCTGGCAGGAGGCCTCGTTCGTGTCGCACAGCGAGATGGAGGCCACATGTTCAGCGGCCAGGGAGGCGGCAATGGCGCTGCCGACGCCGCCCGAACCAACGACGAGACACGTAGCGCCCGGCAGGGTGAAGCCGTGGCGCTTGACGCCCCGGGTGAAGCCGGCGCCGTCGAACATGTCGGCCAGCAGTGTGCCGTCGGCCCGCTTGATGACGGCGTTGGCCGCCCCGGCGATCTTGGCGGTGACGGTGACTTCGTCGACCAGGCCCACCGTGGTCACCTTGTGCGGCATCGTGATGAGGGCGCCCAGGATGTTGGTGAAGCCGAAGATGGTCCTCAGGGCATTGGGGTAGGCTTCGGCCTTCACGCCCATGGGCATGACGACCGCGTCGATCTCGTGCTTTTCGAACCAGGGGTTGTAGATCATCGGGGCCTTGAAGGTGGTCGTCGGGTACCCGATGTGGGCGATGAGGGTGGTCTTGCCGCTGATCATGGGAGACTCCTGCTGGGAAGGGTTGGGACTAGGAAAGACAACCGGTCAAAGGACGGTGGCACACGTGCTTGTCAACATAGGCCCGGGCCGTCTCCAGGCAGCGGAAGGCGTGCTCCGCATAGCCCTTTTCCCGGACGACCTCCAGGTTCGGCAGTTCGATGGAGTAGACCATCTCCGGCATGTGGCTCAGGATGCTGCCCACGTCGATGCCGCCTTCGCCCAGGTAGAGCCGCCCCTCCCGCATGATGCGCACCAGCTCCGCCCGTTCGGTGGGGATCTCCGCGGGGGCGTCGCAGAGGTGGGCGAAGTGGAACCACTCCCGGGGCAGCGCATCCAGGGCCTCGACCTGGTCGCCCGCGCGCTGGAAGTGGTGGGTGTCCACCATCAGCCCAGCGTTCTCCCGGTTGACGCCCCGGAGGACCTCGCAGGCGTCCGCGAGGGAGCGGACGCCGGCGATGGGCACATACTCCAGGTCCACGGTGAGGCCGAAGGGCCGGGCCAGGTCGCACAGCTCCCCGAACTTCTCGATGGCGTAGGGCCGGTCGTCGGTCCAGATGCTGGAGAGCACGGCCCGGCCGCCCAGTTCGGCCGCCACTTCCATGGCGGGAAGGTACTTGGTGGGGTGCATGTGGTCGTAGATCCGGGCCAGCTCGATGTCGTGGAGCTTGACGCCGGTGTCGGCGAGGGCCCGCCTGGTCTGCTTCAGCATCAGCGGATTGTCGGCCAGCGCGTAGTCGGGCTCGCCCGGCAGTCCCATGAGGATGGGGCGGATGCTGATGTAGTCGTAGCCCGCCCGGCCCGCGATATAGGTCATCTCGGGCGGCGCACAGCCGAGGACGGTCAGATGGGCAAGTGAGTACTTCGTGGACATGGTCATACCCTCCCAAGGGCAAGTTGAGACCGGACAATCCCCCGGCTCCAGCCGCTGCTGAGCCGTATCTGTTGAATTTTTAAGACTTGTTTACTTGTCGGTGGCCACGTGGTGCACCTTGCGCCCGGGCGAGTAGATGTCCATGATGTTCCAGTGCCCGGCGGTGGGGGTCGGGATGTTCTTCATGTGGACATCGATCACCACGGGGCGGTTCAGCTGGATGGCGCGCTCGATGGCGGGCCTCAGTTCGTCGGCCGACTCGATATGGACGCCCTCGACACCGTAGGCCCGGGCGATGGCCGCGAAGTCGGGGGAGACGCTCTCGCCCTCCTTCTCGAACACGGTCCCGAACGTCGTGCCATAGTGGGCGAGCTCCAGGCCGGCGATGGTGCCGAAGGCATGGTTGTTCATGATCACCCAGATGACGGCGATGTCGTCGTGGAAGGCCGTGGCCAGGGCGGCCGGGTTCTGGCCGAAGCCGCCGTCGCCAACCAGGGCGACGACCACGCGGTCAGGCCTGGCCAGCTTGGCGCCCAGGGCGGCCGGGGAGCCGAAACCCATGGTGGCGAAGCCGCCCGGCGTGAGGATGGTGCCAGGCTCATAGACGGGATACTGCTGGGCCAGGCCGTTCTTGTTCCAGCCCACATCCGTGCAGATGTACGAGTTGCGGGGCAGCGCCTGGCGCAGGTCGGCCAGGATGCGCTCGGGGTTCATCGGCCAGGCGGTGCTTGACCTGTGCTCCGCGTGTTCGGCGGCGAAGGTGACCCGGTTGGCGGCCATCTCGGCCAGCAGTTCGGGCCGCTGGACGCCGTCGGGGGCGATGCGTTTGGCGACCCGCAGCAGGGCCGTGAGGGCCGACTTCAGGTCGGCGACGGCGCCGAAGGCCACCGGGTAGTTGCGCCCCAGCTCGGAGGGGTCGATGTCGATGTGGATGAGCTGGGTGGGCGGGAAGTTGAAGGTGTACTCGGCCTCCCAGGAGCTGCAGTCGGCTTCCGAGAAGCGGGTTCCCAGGGCCAGGATCCAGTCGGCGCCCTTGGTCTTCTCGTTGATGAACTTCGTGCCCCAGAAGCCGGTCATGCCCAGGATCAGGGGGTGGTCGTCGGGCAGGGCCCCCTTCCCCATCAGCGTGTGGGCCAGGGGCAGGTTCAGGTGCTCGGCGAAGGCGCGCAGCTCGGTCTCGGCGTCGGCCAGCATGATCCCGCCGCCCACGTAGAGCAGCGGCGTGCGGGCTTCCAGGAGCGTCCGGACGATGCGCTCGGCGGTGGCCTCGTCCAGGGACGGCTTGGCGATCTCCCGCGTGTTCGCGAGTTGCCGCTCGAACAGGGCCGTGTCGATCTTCTTGGAGAAGATGTCCATGGGCACGTCGATCAGCACCGGGCCGGGACGGCCGCTTTCGGCGAGGATGAAGGCCTTTTCCAGGATCTCCGGGAAGAGGTGGGCGGAGTCCACGCGCCAGGCGCGCTTGACGAAGGGCCGGTAGATCTCGAGCTGGGAGGCGTCCGCATGGAGGTTGACCTCCTGGTGCGGGTGCTTGCCGAAGTAGTGGGTCGGCACGTCGCCGGCGATCACCACCATGGGGATGGAATCCAGGGAGGCGTTGGCCACGCCGGTGGCGGCGTTGGTCAGGCCGGGGCTCAGGTGGGTCAGCAGCACGGAGGTCTTGCGGCTGGCCCGGGCGTAGCCTTCGGCGGCATGAGCGGCGATCTGCTCGTGCCGGGTGTTGACGAACTTGATCTTCCGGCTCTTGGAAAGCGCAGCGAGCACGGCGATATTGGTGTGCCCGCACAGGCCGAACACGTGTTCGACGCCCCGCGCCTCCAGGTATTTGACCAACTGTTCAGCAATGACTTCTTCCATGGTGTCGCTCCTACGCTCGATAGCTAGTTAATGAGTTCGGCCCTTCGTCGGCTCCGTTGCACGCGCGGAGTGAGGACCTAGGTGGTGACCATCTCTTCGGCTTCCAGCGCGGGATCGTAGAAGTCGCCGAACAGCTCTTCGTCGGAGGGCTTGTCCTCCTTGATGGGCACGGAGACCCAGGTGGTGTTCATGTAGTGCTTGAGCGAGACGTTCTCGGAAATGATGTTGCCGCCCCAGGTGCCGCAGCCCAGGCTGGAGGTCATGGGCATGCCGTTGTTGAAGGCGCCCGCGTTGGCCTTGGACTGGGGCTGGCGGACCATGATCCGGGACACCGGCGCGGCCAGGCCCAGGCGGTGGATGTGGTCGGCGTCGAACGAGTAGATGCCGCAGGAATGACCCTTGCCGCCCACTTCATAGACGGCCCGCATCATGTCCAGGGCCTGGTCGAAGCCCTTGTACTTGTACAGGGCCAGCAGGGTGGTGAGCTTCTCGCCGGAGTAGGGGTGCTCCTTGCCGATGCCGTCACCGTAGACCATGATGAACTTCCGGTCCGCTGGAATGGTGAAGCCCGCGATGGAGGCCAGCTGCTGGGGCGCGATGGCGACCGTATCGGAGGTCCGATGCCGGTCCTCGTCCCACATGGCCTTGCGCAGCATCTCCTTCTCTTCGGGGGAGGCCAGGTAGCCGCCTTCCACCTGCAGCTGGGCGACCAGCTTGTCGAAGATGGTCTCCTCGATGATGAGGTTGCCGTCGGCCGAGCAGCCGGAACCGAAGTCCGAGGTCTTGGAGAGCCGCGTGTTGCGGGCGGCTTCATTGATGTTGGCCGTCTCGTCGATGATCATCGTGGAGTTGCCGGAGCCGACCCCGTAGGCCGGGGTGCCGGAGCTGTAGGCGGCCCGGACCATCGGCTGCCCGCCAGTGGCGACGATGACGTCCGCCCGCGCCATCAGCGCCTGGGACATGGGGATGTTCACCTTGGTGAGGCACTGGAGGATGTCCGCCGGGGCGCCTTCGCGCTCCAGGGCTTCCCGCATGAGGCGCACGGTCTCGAAGGAGGTCTTCTTGGACCGCGGGTGGGGCGAGAAGACCACCACGTCCCGGGCCTTGATGCCGTAGATGGCGTTGCCGGCGGGGGTCAGGTCGGGGTTGGTGGTGGGCACGATGCAGGCGACGATGCCGGCGGGCTTGCCGTACTTGACGATGCCCTTCTCGGGGATCTCCTCGATGATGCCCACGCTCCTCTGGCGGAGGGCGTCGCGCAGCACGCCGCGGATCTTCATGCGCTTGCCCATGCGGCTCTCGGGATCGCCCAGGCGGCTCTCCTCGATGCCCATGGCCACCAGGCGGGTGAAGGTCTTCTTGTTGGACACGGCCCAGGCCACGGCCTGGCAGAGGCGGTCGATCTTCGCCTGGTCGTAGGTCTCGATGATGGCCAGGGCCTTCCTGGCCTTGACGAAGACCTCGTCCAGTTCCTGCTGCTGCTCGTCGGTGAGGGGCTTCTTCTCGGTTTCGGTCGCGGTTGCGGACATGGGGGTTTCTCCTGGTGAAAAGGTGGAAGGCTGCGGTTTCCCGGGTCTTGTCGCTACGGAACGAAGCTATCACTCGGTCGGGAAGCCGGAAAATACCGTTTCTGCATGCCTTGGATACCGACTGGGTATGCTCAGGCGACCTTCTTGCCGAGCTCGGACTTGGGCTTGCCGAGCTCGTCCATGGGCACGTTGTAGGTCTCCCGGAAGGTCATGGCGGTGATGGCGGAGATGAGGGCGGTGGCGGTGCCGAAGCAGGCGACATACTTCCAGCCGCCGGCCTTCATGAGGGAGGCCGCGATGGCCGGGGCGAAGCCGCCCAGGGCGAAGCCGATCTGGGTCCCGATGGCGGTCCCGGAGAGCCGGTAGCGGGTGTCGAACTGCTCGTTGAACATCGCCGGCCAGATGCCGTTGTTGGCGCTGTACATGATCCCCGAAAGGAGCAGGCCGAAGGCGAAGATGAGGGGCAGCTGGAGGTTCTGGATGCTCCAGAGGTAGGGCCAGATCAGGAGGGCGCAGCTCACCGTCCCGAGGATGAAGATGGGCTTGCGACCGACCTTGTCGGCGACCATGGCCCAGGCCGGGATCGCGGCCAGCGCCACGACGTTGGCCAGCACGACGACCGTCAGCATCGTGTCCTTGGCGATGTGCATCGTGTTCACGCCGTAGGAGAGGGTGTAGACGGCGAAGAGCGTGCTCATGACGGAGTAGAAGCAGGCGAAGATGATCTTGACGACGCCGCCGGGGTTTTCGCGAAAGAGGACGACCACGGGCAGCTTGACCTTCGCGGGAGCCTTCTTGGCGGCTTCCTGGCTGGCCTTGAAGGCCGGGGTCTCTTCCAGGGACTTCCGGATCCAGATGCCTACGCCCACGACCACGGCGCTGAAGTAGAAGGGGATGCGCCAGCCCCAGGCGAGGAGCGCGGCTTCGGGCATGCGGCCGATGGGCAGGAACACCAGCGTGGCAAGGATGAGGCCGCCCTGGGTGCCGCTGAGGGTGAAGCTGGTGAAGAAGGCCCGGCGGTTCGCGGGAGCATGCTCAAGCGTCATGGAGTTGGCGCCCGCCTGTTCACCGGCCGCGGAGATGCCCTGCAGGAGGCGGCAGACGACCAGGAGGACCGGTGCGAGGATGCCCACCTGCTGGTAGGTCGGGAGGCAGCCCACCAGGAAGGTGGAGACGCCCATCAGGATGAGGGTGAGGATGAGGACCTTCTTGCGGCCGTACTTGTCACCCAGGTGGCCGAGGAAGAACGAGCCCACGGGGCGGGCGACGTAGCCCACGCCGAAGGTCGCGAGCGCCGCGATGGTCCCGACGGCGGGATCCTTCGAGGGGAAGAACAGCTTGCCGAAGATGAGGGCGGCGGCGGTGCCGTAGACGAAGAAGTCGTAGTATTCGAGCGCGCTCCCGATCCAGGCGGCGATGGCCGCCTTCCGGGGCGTGTTGTCGTGTGCCTGTGCGGGCTGGGCTGGGCTGGGCATGTGTCCTCCAGTGGGGGTCGCGACGGACCGTTGGTCTTGCGGCTGCTGCCTGGGAAGAAGAAGGGGGTTGAACTGCCGCGGTGCGCTTGCGAATTTCGACATAGGCATGCATGCCGAGTACGAACGTACATGGCATGGAGCATCCATGCTCAATCCGTTCGGATGTGGCCTGGACGGTGGTGCGGGGGTGTTCGGTGTGTCAATCCTGGAGGCTGCTTGGGGTGATCCAGGGATGGTGCGGAATGGGGTATTAGTTTTATACCCCTCCGTTTCACTAAAAAAAAATACCGATTATGTATGTGCGGCATACCGAACCGGTATGCTCAATTGTGACCTTATTAGTCTCTAGGCCGGGGGCCCCAGGGATCACGTGTGTGCCCAACGAATCAGCGGGACCCTTCCGCCTCGACAAATCGATGCTAAGCACTGGTGACGGACTCTGACGAATCCGGTCCTCCCGGTGCCTTCAGCGAAAAGCCTTGAAGCGCTGAGTGGGCAGAGCAGCGCAGAGTTCGCAGAGATGACGTCGGTGATCTTTCTCCGACCCATCCCGCATGGCATAGTGGGCCCCGCTTCGCGGGGTCGCTGGCAAAGCCAGCGAAGATGCTTCGAAGGGCACCCGTGCTGCAAACAGGGCTGGAAAGGCGCCTTGCATTGGATCCAGGAGGTTCCCCAGGCAGGGCTGTGCCCTGCCTGGGGAACCTCGTGGATCCGTCGGCGCACAGCACAGCCCTGCTTGCAGCACGGGTGCCCTTCGAAGCATCCCCACTATGCCATGCTGGCGGCGCGGCGGGGACTGATGCTCTGCGGCCTCTGTGAGTCTCTGCCAGCTCTGCGTTTCATAGCTTTTCGTTGCAGCCACCGGGAGGCCAAGATCGTTCCGAGCCCGACGCAAACTGATGCTTTGATGGGTCGGTGCGAAGGGGTTCCGTGAATGCAATGGAATTCCACTAGAGTCCGGCCCGGACCCGTTCCGCGAGGATCTCACGCATCGTCTCCTGGGCCGCGGGCGTCAGGTAGCGGTCGTGGAGATGGATGATGGCGGGCTGGATGACGTCCAGGATGCCGTCGAGCTTGCGGACCTGGTACCGGTCATGGTAGTTCCGGGGGACCTGGTTCATGGGCAGGATCGCAGCCGCGCGGGCCCCGGCGTCCAGGGCGCCCAGGATCACGCCGAGGTTCGGGCTGTCCAGCATGATGCGGGGCGAGATGCCGTGCCGCTGGAATTCCCGGCGGAGCTGGTCGTACGCCCTGCCCCCGTTCCAGAGCCGCAGAAGCATCAGCGGCACGTCCTGGAGGACCTTGACGCCGAAGTTCTCGTCCTCGGGCTGCGCGATCAGGCCCGTCGGATACAGGACGCAGAAATGGTCCATGGAGAGCGACTGCACATCGAAGATCTCCTTCTTCGTGGGCAGCACGACGATGGCGAAGTCCAGCTTCCGGCCCTCGACGTTCTCCTCGAGGATCGCGCTGTCGCCCACGAAGACGCGGAACTGCAGCCGCGGGAACTTGGCGGAGAGGTGCGGCACGACGTCCGTGAAGTAGGACATGAAGGACATCGAGACGCCCACCGAGACCCGGCCCGTGAAACCGCCCGCGGCGTTCCGCACTTCGGACGGGATCTCCGTGAGCTGGTTCAGGGTCTGGCGGGCCCGCTCGTAGAGCACCTTCCCGGCCTCCGTCACCTGCCAGGTGTGCCCTTTGCGGATGATGAGCTCCACGCCCAGGTCGTCCTCCAGCTCCTTGAGATGCCGGCTCAGGGGCGGCTGCGAGATGTTCAGGATCTTGGCGGCCCGACTGATCTGTCCCTGCTCGGCAATGGTGCAGAAATACAACAGTCTCTTGGTATCCAAATTCACACCCCTCTTTTTGCCAGGATAATACACCGGACCCACGAGGGATGAGAGATTAAGTCTGGTGTTTGGGCCTAAAGGCCTACGGGCCGGCCGTGGAGGATGGCTCCCGCCAGGGTGAGCGTGCCCGCGCCGCCGGGCCGGTAGAGGAGGACGGCCCCATTGAAGCCGGGCCTGGCCACGGCGCCTTCGCCCAGGGCGCGCACCGCCTCCAGCAGCCGGGACTCGGCCACTCCGGTCCCGAGGCCGCGCGCCTCCAGGGCTTTGCGCAGGGCGGGCCAGTCGGTGCGGGCCTCCGGGACCGGCCAGGGCACCGCGAGCAGGCCCGCGGCGTCCAGTTCGGTGAGGCCCCGCGCATAGGAGAGGTCCCCCACCTCCAGGATGGCCGGTTCCCGCCGGCGGAGGCCGCCGCCCGCGAAGGCGGCGGGCAGGGTGAAGGAAAGATCCGCGGTGAAGGGCGGCAGGCCGCGCCCGCTGGCCAGGCGGACGTTGTGCACGATGAAGGTGGGCAGCGCATCCCGGTGGTTCACCGGGATCCGGGCGTAGTCCGCCACGTCCAGGGCCTCGACCGAGCCGTCGGCGAAGTCGAACAGGGACCCCAGGAGCCCCACGAAGTTCAGCCGCACGAGGCGCTCGGCCTCCCCCGGTCCGGACCAGCCGCCCGCCTCGATCAGGAGGGTGGGCGTGCCCCACCGGGTCATGGAGTCGCCGAAAGCCCGCTCCGTGTAATCCATGTCGTAGCGCGCGACCCGGCCGGGCGCCAGGGCGGAGACGCGGCGGGCCACACCCACCGCCAGCCGCTTCGTCAAGCGGGTGCCCGGGGTGTCCGAAAGGGCCTCGTCGCCGGGCACCGACAACAGGGAAATGGCCACCTGCTGGCCCCGGAACCCGGCGGTGAGGTTCGGGCTCTCGTTGTGCAGGTTGAAACCCAGCACCGGCAGCTCGCGGTCCCGCACCCGCTTCAGGAAGCGTCCCTCCGGCGTGGACAGCCGCAGGGCGTCGCGGTTCATGTCGAGCTCCTGGGCGTTCCAGCGCTGGTTCCGCTCGGCGCCGTCGGGGTTCAGCATGGGGATGTTCCACAGCGTGACCTTCGCCAGCAGCTGCCGGACCTCGGCGCGGTCGCGGTTCGCGCCCAGCCAGTTCAGGAGGTCCAGGAGGGCGGAGGTGGCGGTGGGTTCGTCGCCGTGCATCTGGGACCAGAGCAGAATCCCGGCTGCCCCCGTGCCCACGCGCAGGAGGGGGATCTTCCGGCCCTCGCAGGAGACGCCTTCTTCAACAATTGTGAAGAGCCCGGGCTGGCCGGCCTGAAGCGCCGCCAGGGCAGTGCGCAGGCCTGCGTGCTTGAGGGCGTAAGGGTCGGGTGGGGAGACCCGCGCGGCGGGCCAGGCGTCCCACAGGGACTGGGCGCTCGCAGGCGCACCCTGCGGCTCGGTTGCCCGGGCTCTGGAGGCGACGCCCAGGCCAAGGGCCAGGACCAGCACTGAGGCGGCTAATAATTTCATGGTGCGTCCTTACGATGATCCCTGCCGGTGGCGGGTCAGTTTACCGCAGCTTCCAGCATGGTAAGGGTGCCACGGTCGGCGTCCATCATGGCCAGCACCCCCTCGGGCACCGTGAACTTGTGGTCGATATGGCCGATCATCGCGCCGGACCAGGCGGGGATCTTCAGGGGCTTGACGTGGTCGTCCAGGACCTCTTCCAGGGTCAGGGAACCGTAGCCGTCCCCCGGCTTGCAGTCGGTGCACTTCCCGAACACGAAGCCCGAGATGCGGTCGAGCACGCCGCCCAGCTTCAACTGGGTCAGCATCCGGTCGATGCGGTAGATGCCTTCGTGGGTGTCCTCCAGGAAGAGGATGGCTCCCGACCAGTCGGGCAGATAGTCGGAGCCGAGCATGGAACCCAGCACCGTCAGGTTCCCGCCCAGCAGCCGGCCCGAAGCCGTGCCGGGCGTGATCGTCTGGACCCGGTCCTTCGTGACCACCAGGTTGTCGCCCGTGACATGGGGGTTTTCCATGAGGACCGGTTCGGCGTCGAACAGGATCCGCTTGCAGAAAGCCAGGGAGAAGCCGTTCCAGGCCGACTCGCCCATGGGGCCGTGGAAGGTCACCAGGCCGGTCTTCGCGTAGATGGCGAGCAGGAGCGTCGTGACGTCGCTGTAGCCCAGGAGGATCTTGGGGTTGGCGGCGATGGCCTGGAAGTCCAGGAGGGGCAGCAGCCGGTTGCAGCCCCACCCGCCCCGCAGGCAGAAGATCGCGTCGACGGCGGGGTCCTTGAACATCGCGTTGAGATCGGCGGCTCGGTCGGCATCCTTCCCGGCCAGATACCCGTAGCGGTCCAGGACGTGGGCCCCGACCTTGCACTTCAGGCCCAGCGCGGCGACGGTCTCCTGCGCGATGGTGATCTCATCGGGGTTCCAGGTCACGCCGGCGGGGCTCACCAGCCCCACCGTGGCGCCGGGCACGAGGCGGCGCGGCTTGATGGTCTTGCGCTTGGGAGCGGGCGCGGGCAGGAGCGCTGAACCCGCCACCAGCGCGGGCCCCAGGGGCAGCGCGAGGGCCGTGCCGAGGGCCGCCTGGAGAAAGGAGCGCCGATCATGCGTCATGGAATCTCCCGGGCCTAGGTTGTCGGAGGGTTATGAAGGATAATGAAACCGAATACACCCCACACCAAGGACTGTCAACACGCTTGCGGCCGCTTGGAGCATGGAGGCCGTGCCTTGAGAGCCTTGGAAGCTTTGGAATATTTGAGATATTTGAGATCCTTGTCAGGACGCGCCTTCCGAGCGATGATCCTGGCGCTCGGCGTGGCCTGCACCGCCGCCCAGGCGGCTCCTCCGGCACCGGCCCTGCCCCAGGTCCGGGCGGGTTCGTCGCCCCTTGGTGGGCTTGATGAGCAGGGCCTCCAGGCGATCCATGACGCCCTGGCCGCGGCCATCGCCAGGCGCAGCACGCCCGGCGCCGTGTACTGGTGCGGCCACGGGGCCCACGAGCGGCACTGGGCCCAAGGCGAACGCGCCCGGGTGCCGGCCGTGGAACCCATGACCGAGGACACCCTGTTCGACGCGGCCTCCCTCACCAAGGTCGTGGCTACCCTGCCCTCCGTGCTGCTGCTGCTCGAGCGCGGCCAGCTCCGCCTCGAGGACCCGGTGCGGGCCCACCTGCCGGAATTCCCGTGGCCGGGCATCACCGTGCGCAACCTGCTCACCCACACCTCGGGCCTGGTGCCCGACCTGCCCGCGAGCGACAAGGCCTGGCAGGGCTACGAGGCCGGCCTCCGCCACGTGTGCGCCAGCGTGCCCCTGCTCCCCCCGGGGCGCGAGTTCCGCTACAGCGATCTCAATTTCATCCTGCTCGGGGAAATCGTCCACCGGGTCAGCGGGCGCACCCTGGACCGCTTCGCGGCCGAGGAAGTGTTCGCCCCCCTGGGGATGACCTCCTCCACCTTCAACCCCGGCCCCGCCCTCCTGGCCCACACCGCCCCGACCATGCGGGATGAGCAGGGGGTCATGCTGCGCGGGGTCGTCCACGATCCCACCGCCCGGCGCATGGGGGGGGTGGCGGGGCACGCGGGCCTGTTCACCACCGCCGCCGATCTCGCCCGGTACGCCCGCTTCATGCTGCGGGGCGGCCCCCTGCTCAAGCCCGCGACCCTGCGCCTGATGCGGAGCGTGCAGACCCCGGCCACGGTCTTCGAGCGGCGCGGTCTGGGCTGGGACCTGGATTCCAGCTTCAGCCGGCCCCGGGGCGACCTCTACGCCCTGGGCTCCTTCGGCCACACGGGGTACACCGGCACGGCCATGTGGCTGGACCCGGCCACCGACAGCTTCTACGTCCTGCTCACGACCCGCCTCCACCCCGACGGCACGGGGGACAACCGCGCCTTGTACCACGAGATCGGGACCCTCACCGCCCGCGCGGTCGGGCTCACGGAGCGCGGTTCCGGCAGCCTCTTCCCCCGCGCCCCGGGCGAGGTGCCCACGGTCCTCAACGGCATCGACGTCCTGGAGCGCGAGGGGTTCGCCGCCCTCAAGGGCCTGCGCATCGGCCTGGTCACGAACCACACGGGACTCGACAACGAGCGCCGCGCCACCCTCGACCTCCTCGCCGCGGCCCCGGGCGTCAGGCTCGTGCGGCTCTTCAGCCCGGAGCACGGCCTGCGGGGCGTCCTGGACCAGCCCGGGATCCCCGATGCCGTGGACGTCCGCACCGGCCTGCCGGTGGTCAGCCTTTATGAAAAGGACCGCCGCGCCCCGGAACCCGCGCACCTGGCCGATCTGGACGCCCTGGTGGTGGACCTGCAGGACGTGGGGTGCCGCTTCTACACCTACATGAGCACCCTCAGGGGCTGCCTCCAGGCCGCCGCGGCCGCCGGCAAGAGGGTCATCGTCCTGGACCGCGTCAACCCGGTGCGGGGGGACCGGGTGGAGGGCCCTGCGGCCCCCGATGAACTCGGCTTCACGGCCTGCCATCCCATCGCCGTCCGTCACGGCATGACCCTGGGGGAGCTCGCCGGTATGTTCCGGTCCGAGCAGAAGCTCGACCTGGACCTCACCGTCATCAAGGTCCAGGGCTGGCGCCGGGACCAGTGGTACGACGCCACCGGGCTCCCCTGGCAGAAGCCCTCCCCCAACCTGGCCAGCCTGACGGCAGCCGCCCTGTACCCCGGCGTGGGCCTGCTGGAATACGCCATCAGCGTGGGCCGCGGCACGGGCACCCCCTTCGAGGTCCTGGGGGCCCCCTACATCGACGACCGGGTCCTGGCCCATGAGCTGAACAAGCTGGGCCTGTCCGGGGTCAGCTTCCTGCCCGAGCGCTTCACCCCCACCGCCAGCGTCTTCAAGGACCAGGCGTGCGGCGGTGTCCGCATCCTCCTCACCGACCGGGACGCGGCCCGGCCCGTGGCCCTGGGCCTCGCGGTGGCGCATACCCTGCACCGGCTCTACGGGAAGGACTTCGACCTGAAGAAGTTCAACACGCTCCTGGCCAGCGAGGCGACCATCGGGAAGCTCCAGGCAGGCCAGGACTGGCGCGCCATTCTGAAGGGCTGGGAGGCCGAGACCGAGGCCTTCCGGAAGCGCCGACAGACCTTCCTGCTCTACCCCGCCATCCCGGGAGACCTCCCGTGAGCCCCCTCGCCATCCGGCCCATGACCACCGAAGCGGAAGCCTGCGCGGCCCTCATGGCCGCCACCGAACCGTGGCTGACGCTGCGCCGGGACCGCGCGGCCTGCCTGCGGTTCCTGCAGGAACCCGGCCGGGACTGCCATGTGGCCTACCTGGACGGGCGCCTTGCCGGAGTCCTGGTCCTGAACTTCCAGGGCGGCTTCAAGGGCTACCTCCAGGCCATCTGCGTCGACCCGGACCTGCGCGGGCAGGGCCTGGGCACGGCCCTGCTGGACTTCGCGGAGGAGCGGATCTTCCGGGAGCACCCCAACGTCTTCCTGTGCGTCTCCGCCTTCAACCACGGCGCGCGCAGACTCTATGAGCGCAGCGGCTACCGGGTCGTGGGGGAGCTCACGGACTACGTCATCCAGGGGCAGAGCGAGATCCTCATGAGGAAGACCCGCGGGCCCCTTGCCCCGTGATCTGATCGGACCGGAGGCTGGAAGGCAGAGCCACAACCTGGCTTTCGCTAAGGAGGCGCTGGAGCTCGGATGGGCGAAGGCCCGGCGGACGCTCCACGGGCTTTTTTCCGGGTCTCTCCTTCCTCCTCGAGCGCCCGTTCCAGGAAGCGGGTGATTCCTTCAAATCCATTTTCTTTCGACACTTCCAGGAGCGAATTGCCACTGCGAAGTGTTGCATGAAGATCGGCCCCCGCCTTGACCAGAGCCTTGACCGAAGCGTCCAACCCCCACACCACGGCAATGGCGAGCGCGGGAGAGCCCGTAGGCCCTCGCGTGTTGGGGTCGGCCCCGGCACGCAGGAGCTCCTCGACCATGGCCTCGCGGTCAAAGAACAAGGCGTCGATCAGCAGCGGCTTCCCACCCGCGTCCCGCGCATTGGCGTTGGCCCCGTGGTCCAGCAGAAGCCTTGCCACAGGAAGGCTGCCCAGGTCGACGGCGATTTTCAACACTTCGTCTTTTTGGCTCTGTGGTTTTCCCTGGAACAGGCTCAAGGGATAGAAGCGGCGATCACGAATCAGCTTTTCATTTCGGAAAAGAGCCTGGGCCAGCCGATTGAGCGCGAAGAAATCGAATGGGATCCTGTTCTTGATGATTTGGTTCAAGGTCTGGAAATATTCAGGGTCAGCGCGGGGCACGATGGCCTCGACCATGCGGAGGGCCTCCCCGAGCGAGGTCAGGCTATACGTATAAATATCCCGAGGATGCCCAAGGACGATGGACGCCCTGGTGCCGTTCCTGCAATGTTGCAGGTAGCTTTCGGCCCAGGCGTCCATCGGTCGATAACGAACTTTGGAAACCCAGCTGGCAGCATCAGGATCAACCCATGGGTTGATGGAAAAATGCCCCTTGCTGAAGCTCCAGGAGAATGCAGGTGCTTTGTTGATCAGAAAATCAATGGTCACGAAGTCCTGGTCGATCTTCTTCCCTCCGTGGCTCCATTCAAGCTGGAAACCTTCCCGGGAGGCGAGTTCACAAAGGCGGGTGAGTTTCCTCTGGACCAGGTCGTGCTGCAGTCCCTTTTCCGCCGGCCATGGGGTTTCCAGGACGGCGTCGGGAAGGATGTGCGCCACCAGGTTCAGCATATTCTGGATGCCGATCCCCTGCAGGTTATGGGTGTCCTTGTTGCGATAGGTGATCCGGAGGCGATCTCCTGGCGCATTGAGGTTGGACACCATTTCGCTCCAGTCAGCGTGGGCCTCCTCGGACCCTTGCTGCGAAAGGGCAGGATACTTCCTGAAGTAGGCATGCAAGGAAGCCAGCTTGTCACCGGGAACCGGAGCCTCCCCTCCCTTGCTTTCGCGATCCCGATGGGACGGGAATTTGGCAATGAAATGTTCGATTATTTCGTCAGAGAGCATGCCCCCGCTCCTGAACACGGTGATGAAGAAATTCCTCAAGGAGGTTTCACCACAATCAGGGAAGGAATCCTTTCGGTAGGTCGTGGTCCGGTACGGAACGAAAACGGGGATGCTCGCTTCGAAGGCTTGATGGCCATACAGGAACAAGGCGAGGTCCTCTGGAGAGGGAGGAGGTCCGGGGAAGGAGCTTTCCGAGGCTTCCTCCAGGTGGCTCAGGAAGCCCGGCAACTGGGCTCGGTACGTGCGTTCATCAAAGGTCGGCGGGGGTGTACGGGCTTCAGGTCCGGCGAGCAGCTCCCCGCCGAAGGCTTCGTAGAGTTCATCCACCTTGTCCGCGGCCTTCCAGGCATAGGCCAGGAGGGACACCTCGACGAGGTCGGGGGGATATCGGTGCACAGTGTCCGCCACCTCGTCCAGGATCGCCTGCTGGAGCAGGGCGGAAAACTGGCGGCGCAACCGGTTGAACGCGGTCCCCTCACCTTCGGCAGCGGCCGAGAGGCCGGCACGATCCAGGATGCGGTAGACAGCCTCCCTGAACTCCAGATCTGGCCCGTCGGTTCCAAGGGCGATGGGGCCCTTTCCCGCGGTGGGACCCAGGGCGGGCGAAGGCGAAAGCCTCAGCTTGAACTGGGTGACGGCATCCAGAAGGGCCAGGATCTTCTTCAGGCCCCCCGGACCTCCGCCTCGTTTCCGGTTCTCCCTCGCCTCGGAAGCGATTTGTCCGATGGGATCCTTCGCCAGTTCATTGTGGACGAAGTTGATGCCATCCGGAGAGGGGAAGAGGTACTGCAGCACCGCGCAGGTGGCATCCTGCGGGCAATCGTAGTGGGGAGCCAGGGGCGGCAGGTGCTCCCGGGGCACCGAGGCGTAGGCGCCGAAAAACCGGATGTTCGCCAGGACCCCTGAGTTCAAGGCCACCATGCCCCACAAGGGCGAAAGGTTCCGGTGCCCGGGATTCGTGCTGGCATACACCCCCACCACCTGCTCCGCGGGAATTTCAGCCATCGAACCTACGCCCATGAACGCACCTAGAAGCGTGATCGCCAGCCTTCCCGTGCCCTTCAGGCCGCCGTGATGCTTTGCGTCTGGATGGATACTGTTCCCGTGCAGCGGCATGGTCTGTTTCCTGGATGCGAGCGCAGCGATCCCTTGCGGAGGTCGCAGGCGGCGAACCGGTCAACCCGATCCACTACAAATATGAATAATTATTGCATTGAATCCAGACCCTTTTGAAAATGGTTCAGAGCCCCATTCCCTTCATCCGCCGCACGGCCCGCTCGACGCCGGCCTTGAACTCGACGGGGTTCTCCTCCGCCTCCCGGGCCAGGGCGACGATGACGAAACCATCCCCATCACGTAGTTTCCTGCGGATCTAGCGAGGCGCCTGATCCTTCAGGCGTTTCTGCTGGAGGTTGAAGAGGAGCCGCCGGTCCTGGGCATCCAGTTCCTCCCCGGCCCCCTTGCGGTAGTGCAGGTGGAAGGCCTTCAGGGTGGCCTTCGGGTCCTTCAGGCCGTAGCCGATCACCTGCAGGGCCTTCCAGGGCTCGAAAGCCGGGGGCGGTTCCACCAGGTCCTCGTCGGGCCAGAGGCCGAAGCCCTTGTCGGCCAGGAGCTTCCAGGGGAAGAAGCCGCTGGGGTCCTGCTTGCGCACCGGATCCACGTCCGCGTGGCCCACGATCTGGGAGCGGGGGAGGTTGTAGCGGCGGGTGATGTCGTCAAGCAGGACCAGGAGCCGGTCGATCTGGGGCTGGTCGAAGGGCTCGAAGCCCGTGTTGACCAGCTCGATGCCGATGGAGAGGGAGTTGACGTCGTGGTAGGGGCCCCAGGTGCCGCCCCCGGCGTGCCAGGCCCGGTAGTCCTCGGAGACCAGCTGCCCCAGGCGCCCGTCCCGGCCGATGAGGTAGTGGGAGCTGGCGGGTCCCCCGGCGTTGCGGGTCCGCAGGACCTGGAGGGCCGAGTCGAAGGTGGCCTCGGCCGTGTGGTGGATGACCACCAGCTGGGGCCGCCGGGCGTTGTAGTTGTCCGAGGGGAGCCATTCGGCCAGGGGGTTCCGGGGCGGACGGCAGGCGGCGGCCGCCAGGAGCAGGACGGCGCCCAGAAGGACCCGGAGCCGGGTGGCGCGGGATCCGGTCATGGGCGCTTCGCCCCGGCCAGGTTCCGGTCAAGGTCGGCGTAGCTTCCCCGGCGGCGGATGACCTGGACCTTCCCGCCCTCCACCAGCACCTCGGCGGGCAGGGGCCGGGCGTTGTACTCGCTGGCCATGGAGAACCCGTAGGCGCCCGCGTCCAGGATCACCAGCAGGTCGCCGGCCTTGGAGCGGGGCAAGGTCCGCGCCTCGGCGAGGATGTCGCCGGTCTCGCAGACATTGCCGGCGATGTCCACCACCACGGGTTCCCCGGTGCCGCCCACGACCCGCACCCGGTGGTAGGCCTGGTAGAGCAGCGGGCGCAGCAGGGTGTTGAAGCCGGCGTCCACGTTCACGAAGGTCTTCACGGGGGTCGTCTTCACGGAATTGACCCGGGTCAGGAGGAAGCCCGAGCCCCCCACGAAGAAGCGTCCCGGTTCCAGCCACAGCGTGGGCTCGTAGCCCAGGGCGGCCACGCCCTCCTTCCAGACCGGTTCCAGGCCCTTGGCCAGTTCCTCGGGGGACATGACGGTCTGGCCGTCCTTGTAGGGGATGCCCAGGCCGCCGCCGAGGTCCACGAAGCCCAGGGTGAGGCCCAGCTTGTCGTGCAGGTCCTTCACCAGGCCCAGCATCTTCTTGGCGGTGAGCAGGTAGCCCTCGGTCTCGGTGATCTGGGAGCCGATATGGCAGTGGACCCCCTCGATGCGGATCTCGGGCATGGCCTTGGCGAGTTCATAGGCCTTGAAGGCCATGCCGTCCTGCAGGTGCAGGCCGAACTTGGCCTCGGTGATGCCGGTGTTGATCTGGTGGATGGTGTGGGGATCCACGCCCGGGTTCACGCGAAACGAGATGCGGGCCTGCTTGTGCTGCCTCCTGGCCTCGGCCTGGACCTGGCCCAGCTCGTCCAGGGAATCCACATTGAGCACCGCGCCCAGGCCGATGGCCCTGCGGATCTCCCCGGGTCCCTTGGAGGAGGACGTGAACATGATCTCGCCGCCCTTGTACCCCGCCACCAGGGCCGCCTCGATCTCGCCCTGGGAGATGACCTCGGCCCCCAGCCCTTCCGCCTTGAGCAGGCGGATGATGGCCGGATTGGTATTGGCCTTCATGGCGTACAGGATCCGCAGCCTGGGAAAGCGCGCCGAGAAGGCCGCCTTCACCGACCGGGCCTGCCCCTGGAGGTAGGTCTTGTCATAGACGTAGAGGGGCGTCCCGCAGGTCCCGGCCAGCCCCTGCAGGGCCTTGGCCACGGCGGGTTCCCCGGCCCGGTCGGCCCGGGCCGCCTGCAGCGCGTCGTGTAGGTTGGGTTCAGCCGCCTGCACCACGAGGGCCGGGGCGAACAGGAGCAGGGCGAGACTCAGGGGACGGATCACAGAGGACTCCTGGAGAGGATGGGGGCTTCAGTTTGCGGGGGAGCGGAGCGCGAGGGGCAGGTTCCAGGCGGCGCCGGCGGTGGCCAGCACCCCGGTGGGGAGCTGCACCAGCAGGGGCTGCCGGGCGGGATCCAGCCAGCGCAGGACCGTCAGCAGATCCTCGGCGGCCAGGGCGGTGCAGCCCGCGGTGGTGCCGCCCGGGGGGGGCGCCACGTGGAGGAAGATGCAACTGCCGGCGCCCTTGCGGGGCTTGAGGTCGTTGTAGTGGATGACCACCAGGTAGCGGTAGTGTTCCGTGTCCAGGCGGAGGTGTTCGGCCGAATGCCAGGTCACGGGGGCGTCCGGCGCAGCCAGGTGGACCACACGGCCGTAGTCGGCGTCCTCCCCGTCATCCACGCAGCGATCGCAGCGGGTGGAGGCGTGATAGGCGAAGCGGACCCCTTCCGGGGCGTTGGGGGCATAGCCATACATCTCGCCCAGGGTCAGGATGCCCGCGGGGGACCGGCCGTCGCCCTCGGCCTTGAGGGGACCGGCGGCGGGGGGTGGCGGGGCGCCTTCGTCGCTGCGCCAGCCAAGGCCGCCGCTTCCGAGCCACACCGGCAGGGGCGCCCCCACCGGCACCAGGGCGTCCTGCCGCCGCTCGAAACGCTGCAGGCTCCCCCGTTCAGCACGCCAGTCCGCGGAGGTGACCAGGAGGACCTGGCCGGAGGCCTTGAACTGGGCCGAGGCGTCGCGGATGGCTTCGAAGGGCAGGTTCAGGACCGGGTAGCCGGAGCTCGACGCATGGTCGAAGTGCCACCATTCCTCCTTGAGACCCTTGAAGCCCTCGGCTTCCATGGCGGCCCGGAGCAGGTCCCGGTGCTGGCGGGCCTCGGCCGGGCCTCCCCCGTAGTCGAGGTGGGAGCGCTCGGACATCTCGTCGTAGCCGCTGGGCATGGAGGCCGGGGCGCCATCCGCCAGGGCCACCAGGTCCAGGTCCACGGCGCAGCCCCGGTTGTGCACGGAGCCCGTGGCGGGATCGGCCACGTAGGCCCGGTCCGCGACGGCCGTGGCCTCCCAGAAGACCTTGGTGACCCACCAGGGCCGGTAGGCGTCGTGGATGCGCAGCGCGTAGCCTTTGGCCCGCAGGCCGCTATTCACCCGCGCCAGGGCCTCGGCCACCGGCCGCTGCAGGTAGGCCCGGGCTTCCTGGTAGACGGGGACGTGGAGGAAGTTGTCCGGGGTGGCGTAGCGGATGTCCAGGCGGATCGTGGGGTCCAGGGCGGTGACCTCCACCAGGTCCACCGGGAGCTTGCCGCCGGGGAGGGCAGGCGGGGTCGCCGCCTTCCCCTCGGCGATGAGCCGGTCCAGGGAGGGCCGGGAGGGGGACATGGAGGCTGGGTTCTGGGCGGAGGCGGCCAGGGCAAGGGTGAGGGCGAGGAGGGCACGGCGTTGCATCAGGTTCCCCGCTCAGCCGAAGATTCGCTGGACGCGCCCGTGGAGGGCGCAGGTGATTTCATAGGGGATGGTATCCAGAAGCCGCGCGATCTCCCCCACGGAAAAGGGCTCCGCCGGGTCCCGGCCCAGGAGGGTCATGCGGTCCCCGGGCTGGATGGCGGTGTCTTCGGGCAGGGCCACGGTGAGGGCGTCCATCGAAACCCGGCCCACCACCGGGTAGGAGGCGCCCCGGAAACCCGCCCGGGCGCGGTTGCCCAGGGCGCGGCGGTACCCGTCCGCGTAGCCGCAGTTGACCGTGGCCAGGAGCTGGGCGCAGGGCGCGGCGTAGGTGCTGCCGTACCCCACCGTGTCGCCTGGGGCCAGGCGCGCCACCCGCATCACCTCCGCGCTGAGTTCCAGGATCGGGCGCAGGCCCGCTTCCCGGGCCTGGGGCACCTCGCTCAGCCCGTAGAGGGCCAGGCCGATGCGGGCGTGGGTGTCCTCCTTCGCCAGGCCGCGCAGCAAGGCGGCGCTGTTGCCCTGGTGCGTCCAGGCCGGGACGAGGCCCGCGTCCCGCAGCTGGGCCAGGGCCTCCCGGAACCGGACGCGCTGGAGGGAGGGGCTCTGCCCGCTGGGGTCCTCCGAGTCGCTGAAGTGGCTCATGACGCCCTTGAACCGGGAGCCCAGGCTCCGGAGCAGGTCAGGGCAGGCACCCAGGTCCCGCAGAGGCACCCCCGAGCGGCCCATGCCGGTGTCGAGATTGAGGTGGAGGCCCACCGGGAGGTCTTTCACCCGGGGCGCCAGCTCCCGCAGGTGGTCCACCGAGACGAGGGTGAGGTCCAGGCGCTGCGCGGCGACCTGGGGGAGCGCCTCGAGCCGGGTGCTGCCCAGGATCTGCACGGGCCCCTGGACCCCGCCCGCCCTCAACGCGAGGCCCTCGGCCAGGGTGGCCACGCAGAAGCCCTCGATGCCCTGGGCCTCCAGGGTGCGGGCGACGGGCACCGCGCCGTGGCCGTAGGCGTCCGCCTTCACCACGGCGATCAGGCCCTGCCCGCCGGACACCCGCCTCAGGGCGGCGAAATTCCGGACGAGCTGGCCCAGATCCACCCGGGCCTGCAGGGTCCGCCCCTCCTCAGGGAGGGTGGCACCTGGCGCGTCAGGTTGGTTTTGAAGGAGCATGAACCAAGGATGGCTCATTCTTTTTTGCTTGGAAATAACAAAATAATATGAATTACTTCATCCACGTGGAGTGCGAATGGTCAAGCGCCTTGCCCTGTTGTTCCTAGGCCTCATGGCCGCCAGTGCGTTCCGCCTTTTGGCCGAAGCACCGGCTCCTCTCCGGAAGCCGAAGCCCATGCCCCAACCCTGGGTCTGGTCCCGCCTGGGGGAGGACCTCACCCGCATGGCCGGCGAGGTGGATGGCCGCGTGGGCGTGTTCATCCAGGACCTCGCCACGGGCGAGACCTTCTCCCTGCGGGGGGACGAGAGCTTCCCCACGGCCAGCACCATCAAGCTCGCCCTGCTCCTGGAGCTGTACCGGCGGAAGGAAGGGGTCAAGCCCACGGATGAGTATTTCCTGAAAGCTGGGGACCGCGTGGAAGGCAGCGCCATCCTCGGCCAGATGGCCGTGGGCACCCGGCTCACCCTCCGGGACCTCGCCCTGTTCACGGTGGCCGTGAGCGACAACACGGCCGCCAACGCCCTCATCGACCGCCTGGGCATGGACCGGGTGAACGCCACCCTGGAGGGCCTGGGCCTGCACGGCACCCGGCTGCGCCGGAAGATGATGGATGGGAAGGCCGCCCTTGAAGGCCGGGAGAATATCGCCACCCCCCGGGAGCTGGCCGGCCTCCTGCGCCTGATCCACGAGGGTCCGGCGCTGACCCCCGCGGCCCGGGCCGACCTGATGGGCCTGCTGGAGACCCCCAAGGACGGCTACCTCACCCGCCTCCTCCCCGAGGACCTGCCGGTGGCCAGCAAGCCCGGCTCCCTGTCCGGAGTTCGCAACGATGTGGGGCTGGTGCTCCTGAAGGACCGGCCCTTCGTCATCGCGGTGATGACCTCGCATCTGCGGGACGAGCGCCAGGGCGAGGCCGTCATCGCCCGCATCGCCCTGCGGGCCGCCCAGGCCCTGGACGTGGCGGGCTCCGCCTCCCCCGAGGGGCGCCTCCTAAGCCCGCTTCTCGTGCCCTGAGCGCCGTGCCATGCTGGAAACGACGCCACACACCAAAGGACAGCTCATGATCACCGCCCCCTCCCGCTTCCTGCTCCTGGGCCTCCTGGCCTCGCTGGCGGGCCTGTTCGGTTGCGCCAAACCCTCGCTCGACCTGGAAAAGCCACCCTCGGCCTATGTTGTGACCGTGCCCGTGGTGAACTTCCACTCGGGCCCCGGGGAGGACAGCGACGTGGTCAGCCAGGCCCTCCTCGGGGCCCGGCTGGTGCCCCTGGAGCGCAAGGACGGCTGGGTGAAGGTCAAGGGCGACGACGATTATCCCGGCTGGACCACCGTGACGGCCTTGCGGGGCCTGGGCGAGACCGAACGCTATCCCGCGGGCGAGGCGGTGGAGGTGGACGCCCTGGCCGCCAACCTATACCGGGAGCCCGACCTGACGGTGCACCGCCCCGTCCTCACCGTGCCCTTCGGCTCAAGGCTGGAAAAGGTCAAGGGCGGGCGCGACACCCCGCGCTGGCTCGAGGTGCGCCTCCCGGACCGCCGCGTGGCCTGGATCCAGAACGGGGATCTGCGCCAGGGCGAAGCCCCCCTCGACATCCCGGCCTCCCTGGCCCTGGCCCGGCGCTTCCTGGGGGTCACCTACACCTGGGGCGGCTCCTCCTCCTTCGGCTTCGACTGCTCGGGGTTCACCCAGACCATCCTGCGCCGGCGTGGCCTCATCATGCCCCGGGACGCCGGGCCCCAGGCCGAGTGGTCCGGAGTGAGCGTGGTGAAGGCGGTGGCGGACCTCCAGCCCGGGGACCTGCTCTTCTTCGGCAAGGACGCCGCCCACATCACCCACACCGGGATGTACGTCGGCGAGGGCACCTTCATCCACGACACGACCAGGGACCACCCCCGGGTGCAGCTCTCCCAGCTCGGCGATCCCGACTGGACGCGGCTCCTGGTGGCCATGAGGAGACCCAAGTGAAGCGACGCGAACTGCTCCAGGTCATGGCCGCGGCCACGGCGGGCACCACCCTGCTTGGCAAAGGGGCCTTGGCCGGTTCCGCTCCCGAAACCCCCCGGACCCCCGGGCTCACCACCCGGATCCGCCGGCTGGAACTGAGGCACACCTGGACGACGACCATGTCCTCCAGCTCGTACCGGGACACCCTCCACGCGGAATTCCAGCGGGACGGCATCACGGGCTACGGCGAGGGCGCGGGCATCGTCCGCTACCAGCAGAACGCCCTGGGCGGACGACAGGCCCTGGAGGCCCTCCTGCCCTTCATCAACGCGGCCGAGCCCTGGCACTTCCAGAAGCTTCTGGCCGAGCTGGACCGCCGCCTTCCGGGCCAGAGGGCGGCCCTGGCGGCCGTGGACCTGGCGCTCATGGACTGGCTCTGCAAGAAGCAGGGCATCCCGGTCTACCGCTTCCTGGGCCTGGATCCGGCCGACGCGGCCATCACCAACATGTCCATCGGCATCGACACGCCCGAGGTCACCCGCCAGAAGGTGCGCGAGGCCGAGGACTTCCCCATCCTCAAGGTCAAGGTGGGCCTGGACACGGACGAGGCCACCATCGAGGCGGTGCGCAGCGTCACGAAGAAGACCATCCGGGTGGACGCCAACGAAGGCTGGACCAGCAAGGAGGAGGCGGCCCGGAAGATCAACTGGCTGGAGACCCAGGGCGTGCAGTTCATCGAACAGCCCCTGCCCGCCCACATGCTCGACGAGACCCGATGGATCCGCGACCACGTGCACATGCCCATCTTCGCGGACGAAGCCTGCCATTCCGCCCACGACATCCCCAGGCTGCGGGAATGCTACGACGGCGTCGTCGTCAAGCTCGACAAGTCCGGGGGCATCCTGGAGGCCTGCCGGCAGCTGGTCGTGGCCAAGGCCCTGGGCATGAAGACCATGCTGGGCTGCATGGTCTCCAGTTCCTGTTCCATCACCGCCGCGGCCCACCTCTCGCCCCTGGCGGACTACGCCGACCTGGACGGGAACCTCCTCATCGCCAACGACCCCTTCACCGGGGTCACCGTCGCCAAGGGCAAACTCATCCTCCCCGACGCCCCGGGCTTCGGCCTTCGCCTCAACCCCGGGGCTTCAGCATCACCAGCAGTATAAGTCCCAGACTCGCCCCCGTTTCCTCCGCCGGCAGCGCCGGCGGAGGAAACGGGGCCTGCAGTTTGGACGTTTCGGCCCTTCCCAGCTTTCCCTGCCGGTGGCTCCGTGATCAATCGCCCTGGTCCCCGGCATGACGCCGACCCAGCGAGGTCCCGGTTCAGGCCGCCGACACACCATTCCGCTCGCAGCAAGGGTGCTGCTCGCGGTGCCGTACCCCGGAACGAGACCGTGGCTGGCCCAGCCTCCAGCGTTGGAGGGAAGCATCAAGACGGGGGATGGCGCTGCCGGCGAACCGGCTACTACCTGCAGGCAGCTTCCCGCCTTTGTCCATCGGCAGGTGTACGCAAAATCACTTTCTAGCCATTGACATACGAAAGCTCAGGTAGGCCTTGGCCAGGCGCAAGTCTGGTCCGACAAGAGCGTACCCCGGCTCCATCCCGCATTGGTGGCCGCATACGCACTGCTCAAGCTCGCCGGGATGAAGGCCTTCGGTCCAACACGAACTGCGGATTATCACGAACTACCCCAATGGCGGAGTCGACGGGACCGGGAAGGACTCCGGAAACCGTCCGCCAATGATCTGCTCA
>Ga0316217_10000093_pt1 | contig 132548 bp, 93 predicted proteins | sample 1anoAmetaG_FD_203633 | JGI IMG/M metagenome (GOLD analysis project Ga0316217, IMG submission 203633) | Freshwater microbial communities from Trout Bog Lake, Wisconsin, USA - 1anoA | ecosystem: Environmental > Aquatic > Freshwater > Lake > Hypolimnion/Profundal zone | place: USA: Wisconsin... | reverse complement strand
GAAGCGGAACCTGGTGCGATGCACGCATTTTCAGGCAGATCCGCTCGCCATGGAATAATATCTTCTTTCTGGAATTGATCGCGACAGTAGGTTAATCTCGTCGCGAGTTCCCGATGGATCCCTGGTCCCCGAGATTTGGGGCAATGGCCGCCTGCCAGTGGTATTCCGGCGTTCCGCCCGGCAGTCGCCCGCCAAGGGTCCCCTGGAACCAAACCGTTATCCGTGCTCGACGAAACGAACAACCACCTAAAGCGGGGCCGCAAAGCCAGAGGGCATTCGGACATGCCCGAACTTTTCTCGCTCCCTGACAGGCCAAGCTGCGGCCCGACTTTATCGAAATCACCCATTACGCGCTGACCGCCATGACAACCAAAAACTTACATAGCCACTGTGGCCTCCTGGCTGGGGGCAATTGGATTATCGATCAGGTGAAGCTCATTGATGTGTACCCTCAGCCCGAGCAGTTGGCCAATATTCGCGGCCAAAGCCAGGGCACCGGGGGCGCCCCGTACAACGTCCTGGTCGACCTTGCTCGCTCCGGAGCTCCGTTTCCCCTCTTCGGCGCCGGCATGGTCGGAAAGGACGCGCTAGGGGAGCAGATTCTCGGGGTCTGCCAGGAACATAAGATCGACGCCCGCTATCTCGGCGCCACCACCAAGGCGCCTACCTCCTTCACCGACGTCATGACCGAAACCGGCAGCGGGCGACGTACTTTCTTCCATGACCGCGGCGCTAACGCCCTATGGCGCGGGGCGGACATCGATTTCGATCAACTGCGGCCACGAATCTTCCACCTGGGCTACCTGCTTCTGCTTGATGCCCTCGACCAACCCGATCCGAAGTTTGGGACTAAGGCGGCGCGGTTATTAGCTAGAGCTCAAGACGCCGGGGTCAAGACTTGCGTCGACGTGGTCAGCGAGGATAGCGATCGGTTCACCGCGCTCGTGAATCCCGCCCTGCGGCATGTCGATTATTGCATCCTGAACGAGATCGAAGCGGGCAAAACCACGGGCTTCCACATTCGCCTTGCCGATGGCGGGCTGGACACAGTGGCCGTGCGCCACGCCGCCGGCGCGCTCCTTCAACAGGGCGTCCGCGATCTGATCGTGATTCATTTCCCTGAAGGCGCCTTCGCGCGCACCCGAAAAGGAGAGGATTACTGGCAACCCTCTCTGCGGCTACCCAACGGCTACATCGCTGGGACAGCCGGCGCGGGTGACGCCTTCTGCGCGGGTGCGCTGTGGGGGATGCACGAAGGCTGGGATATCCCGCGATCCCTGCTCACCGGTGTTTGTATCGCCGCCGCTTCGCTTGCGGACGCCACCTGCACCAACGGCGTTAAGGCGCTCAAGTCTTCACTGGCGCTGGCGCCCAAATTTGGTTTCGGCCCCGCATTGGACACGGCAGGTTAATCCTTCTTACTGAACCGTACCGCAGGGAATATTACGCCGGCGAACAGGCATACACCGAGGAGCCCTTGCTGAAGTAATCCAAAAGCCCCTCGGCCCGCCAAGGGGAACAAAGAAACGAAAAGCCCGCCTCAGGCGGGCTCATTCTCTAAAGCCAAATCCGGACCCAGGCCGGATCAGGCTCGCTCCATGTATTTGCCGGTGCGGGTATCGATCTTGATCTTCTCCCCTGTTTTGATGAAAAGCGGGGCTTGGACCGTAATGCCCGTTTCCATAACCACCGCTTTCTGGACGTTGTTGGCGGAATCTCCCCGAATTCCCTCGGGCGCGTCCGACACCTTCAAAACCACGCTGGAAGGCAGTTCGATAGACACCGCCTTCTCCTCGACGAACGTAACGGTGACACCGCCGTTTTCCACCAAATAGTTCTTCGCGTCCCCCACAATTTCCGGCGGGAGCGTGACGGTCTCATAGGTCTCGGGATCGGAGAAAACAAAATCCTGCCCATCCTTGTAGCTGAAATCCATCTTCCGAGTCATCATCGGGACGACATCGATCTTTTCGGTTGAGCTAAACCGCACGTCTGAGGACTTACCCGTGCGGATGCTGCGCAGGGTGGCCTGCACAAAGGCGCGCAGATTTCCCGGCGTCCGGTGCTGGCTGTCCAGGACCACCGAGATGTCACCGTTGTAGTTGATCGCCATACCTCGGCGAAGGTCATTTGCAGTTGGCATAAACTAAAAAATCAAAACTCTCCGACCCGATTTTAGGGACGGGAGAGGCGCATCATACCCTGATCCGATGCAGATGCAAGCAAGATCCAAGCTTTTTAAAAGAAAACCGCCCGCAGGATTAACCCGCGGGCGGTTTGATGATTGGAAGCTCTTACCGGCCGTCTACGGCTTTAGTTGAGCGCGGTAGAAATGACCACCGACTGAAGCATTCAGCGTCGCCAGGTAGGTGACGATGCCGGTGGAGTCCGCCGTGACGGTCTGAACAGTGGTCCAAGGACCAAACAAGCTCGTGGCGCTCTGGATGTTGTAAACCGAATTGGGCGCGGCTTGGAACCCGATGCCCAAAGAGCCGTTAACAATCACGGGCGTGATGCTGGGCCCCGTAACCATTAACGGGAAGCTCTGCGACAACTGGTTGATGCCGTCATTGACGGTGATGGTGATGTAATCGCTGCCGGTCTGTTTGGCGGCGAGATTAATTACCACCTGCATTGTGTTGCCGACCGGGTTGACGGGAAGCGAAGTAACCAGGTTATAATTGGTGTGCGAGGGCGTGATAATCAGACCGCCCACAGGCACCACCGGCGAGGTGATATTCAGGACCACTGTCTCCGGCACGTCCACAACCGTGGATTGAGCGGGAATCGGAGCCAAAGCCAAGGAGCCCGGTTGCACGACCCGCAGCAAGAACGTCTGAGAAGACGTGCTGAACCCATCACCGACGGTGATGGTGACATCCGACGGTCCGATGTTCGCGCCCACGTTAACCGTGGCAGAAACAACGGGACCGTTCGTGGCAAACGTGACGCCCATAACGTAATTCGGGTCAAACGTCGCGCCATAGGTGAGATTGCTGAGCGCGATATCCGGCGAACTGATCGTCAGAGGCACCAGCAAGGGCGTATTCGTATAGGTCGTCTTCGGCCCAATCGGCGAGAGCACCGGGGCGGTAGGTTGAACCACCACCACCACGGTCTGTAGCGATTGTGTGGTAAACCCATCAGACATGGTGAGGGTCACCGTCTCAGAGCCGTAGGCGTTCTTCACAATGTTGAAGGTCTCGATAACACCTGTGGCGGTCACCGTCGGAACCACGCTGCTCACGACATTGGTCTCAATAACCGCGCCGAAGTGCAAGTTACCGATCGGCGTGACAGTAGAGGTCACCGGGATGGTGATGCTTACGGGTGTATTGTAGGCGGCAATCACCACGTTGGTAATCGGTCCCCAAACCGGCGCTGTTGGGGCCAGAACATTCACCGTGAAGGTCTGCGAGATAACCGGATTGGTGTTGTATCCGTCGTTTACCGTGACTTGAACCGTAGTGGTTCCCATCTTGAGCCCGGAGAGAACCACAGAGGTATTGTCCGCAGAAGTCTTGGCGCTGACGAGGCTGGGATCAGCCGGAGTGGGTGTAATAACCAGACTCGGGAGTGGGATGATTCCAACCTGGAGCGGAAGGATGACCGTAGTGACTCCCCCCACTTGCACGCTTTGAGTGGCAATGTTGGTCAGGATCGGAGCTCCAGGAGGCAGAACGGTTACAATGGTCTGCTGCGTTGCCTGACTATACCCGTCCGACAGAGTGATCCAATTGGTCTCCGAGCCGAACTTGTTCGTCGCAACAATGAACGTCAGAGTAACATTAGTCCCGTTGTTGGTCGCCAGCAGGCTGCTAACAACATTGGACTGGATGTACGTGGTGAACGTCCAATTGCTACTCGGCACATAACCAGCCGTGATGGCCAGCGTGACTGTCGCATTCGTGTTGAACGGCGTCACCACCTGGTTGGTAATAGCCTCCCAAGTCGGGAACTGCGGATTATTCACCGTTACCGTGAAGGAGTTCGTAATCGGCGTATTGTACTGATCATTCACCGAGACGAACACCCGCGTCGTACCGAACTGAACGCCGGTAATCAGAACAGTCGAATTATTCTGAACCGTGGCAGTCGCGATGTTCGGAGCGAGCACCCATGCATTGACCAACAAGTTGCTAAGGCTAACGTCACCTTGCACAATTCCCAAAGGCAGGTTGGTGGAGCTTCCCACTTGAACCGATGCTGAGGCCAGAGCCGGGAAAGTCGGTGCCGCAGGCTGCGTGAAGTTGATGGTAAACGGCTGAGACACCTTGGTGAACCCGTCCCAAATAGTCGCAGTGCAGTTTGCAGAACCAACGAATCCAGGGGCCGGCGTAGCAATGGCCAAGGTCGGGTCCGAGGCGGAGACGTTAGTAATGGTGACGGCGTTTGTTGAAGAGGTAAACGACGCGGTAATATTGCTCAGGGCAACACTGGTAGGCGTAATGTTGAGCGTTATACGAGCAGGAGACCCAGCAACTTGGGATATGGTAGCGATGGGGCCTAACACTGGAGGTGTTGGGATGACCATTGCCACAGTTACGGTTTGAGTCGCGGTCAATTGACTCAGCGGGTCGTAGTTGGTGATCGTAATGCTCACGCTGCCCGTATTGCCGCTCGGTTGCACCGTCAGCGACTGCGCAGCGCCATTTGACTTAAGCTGAGCGGTGGCAAGAGCTGGATTGCTATTGCTCATAATGCCCACCATGAGGCTTGAAGCCGGTGTATCCACATCCGTCGCCGTGAAACCAATGACCAGCGGCGCGTTAACCAATGTATTCGTACTGCTTACTAAGCCAGCGAAGCTCGGTCCTTGATTCACGTAGCCAACTGTAACCTTGAAGGTGGAAAAACTAGGCGGATTTGTGCTCGTGATATCCACCGCCTTCACGGTTACCGTGGCAGTGCCATTGCTATTGAAGGGCCAAAGCGCCTTCGTCCCTGGGTCGCTGTAAGCCGACGGGAAGTTGACGAATGGACTAATTGCCAATGTGACCACTCCATTGCTATCAGGTCCGGTGGTGACAACACTGCCTGGATTGCTGATCAACCCGAGCGGGCTTTCCGACCCAGTATTTACCGAGGCCGTGACAATAACATTCGTTGCGTATATCCCCTTGACCGTGGGCTGCACTTGAACGGTGACATTTGTGTTTCCATTCTCCTGAACTGTTTGATCGGCTATTGGCAGGATGACCGGGGCGTCTGTGACAAACGTGAGCGACCAACCGTTGGTGATGGCGCCAACATCGCCTGCAGCTTCGTCTTGCACATACAAGCTCCACACACCGCTAGGCACAGTCATGCCATTAAATACGCTCAAATTAGTGAGGTATGGTCCAGGCACATTATTGGTGTAAAGCGCCACGTTTTGATTGTAACAGGTCGGAACGTAGGTTCCCGTTACGAGCGGTGCGGTGGTCGGAAGCTTCGGATAGGAAGGATCACTATCGAACGTGAGATTCACCCCTGGTAGAGTGTCTGGCCCGCTGGCCGTCTTGCTCATCAAAATGATCTTTTGAGAGTTCGGCGCTGGGGACACCAACACGACGGTAACGTCTTGGGGATAGGTATGACCAAAGTTCCAAAGGGTTACTTTTGTCTCCAGAATATGACCATAAGTCGAATTCGCGGACACCGGGTTCGTGGAAGGGTATGGATTAGCTGCCGCCACGTCCAGAATCTTGATGAGGCCGGTATTGGCGAAGACGTTCAGCACCGGGGTCACATTCACCGTGAAGTTGGTGATAGTGGTCAAACCATTGGTGTCAGACACGCTGATCGTAACCACTGCGACCCCGTAGGTATTAATGAAAGGCCCAACATTGAAAGTGGCACCCAACTGATTGCTGTTGGCAATACTAATTCCGGACAGGGGCAACAAGCTTGGATTGCTCGACTTCAGCAACTGGAGCGTTAGCGGTGAATGCTGGTTCGGAGGCTCGCTATAGGACACCGGAATGCTTCCGGCGTTGCCTTGGGCGATCGGGAAGTAATTGGTCGCTCCGAAGGAAACAATGGGCGGCTGCGGGGTGAACGGCACCGTGACGTTGATAGTGTTGGTGACGCTAAACTTCGCGAGGTCCGTGGCGATGATAGTAATCGTGCCATTTCCCGATTGGTTCGGCGCGGGCGTAATGGTGAGGACGTAATTTGTTCCCGATCCACTCACGCTGATTCCATTCGTAAACAGGCTGGAATTGACGGAGTTCGAGCTGATGTTCCATGTGAAGGTCGGTGTCGTCATCGGTGTATCATCACCGATCGAGAACTGCAGATTGGTCGTGCCGTTTTCCCGGATGTTCACGTCCGTCAATCCGGCAAACGTAGGCTGGGTTGTAATAGCGATCGACCATCCATTCGTAATGGCGCCGCTCTCCAGCGGGACGCTGTCCTCGACATAAAGGCTCCAAGTTCCGTTGGGATTCGAGCCCACGAAGTTGCTGAGATGCGAGCTTGAGAACCCGTTCGGCAATCCGTTCGGAGGAGTAATGCCGCTGCCCGGGTAGAAGTTGTACGGCCCAGACAGGGCGTAATAATCAAATGGCCTGTAGCTTTGAGGGAGAATCGGAGTGCCCTGCGGAATTTGGCTACCGGCGGCGTCATCGAACGTGACATCAATGGGTGTATTAATGGCATTAGCCCCGCCGGCGCGGTTCATCAACACGATGGCCTGATTGGTGGGCGATACCAGCAACACCCCGACATCGGAGGGATACTGGTGTTCAAACCCGTGCAGTGTAACCGTGACGTTATTAATGACTCCGTATAACCCGGTAACCTTGATCTGCGACGGATATACATCGGCGGCAGAGAAGTCTTTGATGGTAATCGGTCCACTCCCGCCAACAAGCGGGTAGGGATGAACGGGAGATTGGGTCACGGCCAGGTTGAATTGGTTAGTTGTCTTCCCGCCGTTGACCGTATCAGTGGCAACTACCGTAATAAGGCTGCTGCCTTTCGCATTCGGCAGACCATAGAAGGTCACAGACCATGGTCCCGCGCCCTTCGCAGCCGGATCTAACACTACAGGCGCTGTATTAGTAACCTCAGTGGTGTCTTGAGAAGTCACAGTAAGCAGAAGGTTTGTTGTCGTATTAGCATTCGGGGTGTTGTTTGTGAACCAGAGTCCCAAACTACCGCCCGCTTGCACCGATTGCTGCCCACTAAAACCGTTAGCGAGAACCGGCGGAGCAAACACCTGAGAGACATTCACCACCAAATTACTCATGATCGTGCTGTTGGTAAGGCCGACAATGGGGTCGGTGACCACAATTTGGATGGTGGCGGAGGCCGTAGGACTTAGCAGATTCGGCGTAATGTTTAGCGTAACGAATCCAAGCGTGCTTAGATTTGTCGGCGTCAATCCCACGATATAATTCGTATTGTTCACACTCCCCGCGAAGACCAACCCGTTCGTCGGAATAATCGCGGCGTCGCTCGGCGTCAACGGATAAGCGCTGACGGTGATGTTCTTCAATGGAGTATCAATGTCAGAAATCAGAATCTGAACCGGAATGGTTTGATTCGCCATGGTGGGCTGCGGCAACAAGCGATAGACGATCGGCGGGAAGTTAACGCTGCTCACATTGATTGCCACGTTGGTGCTGGCGCTGATTTGGTCGGTTCCGCGCGTAACGGTGAGATTAATGTTCGCCCACCCATGCGCGAGGTATGCCGGCGGCAGCGCGACGTAGCCGACGCCATTCGCGTCCGGCTGCTTGACGGTTATGACAGGGAACACATTATTTGTATCCTTGGTTACGGTAGCGACCACGCTCAGGTTAGTCGCGGGCACCGTGCTGTCGCTCACCGTAAAGTAAAGAGCGTTGCTAACATCTTCCGTCATCACGAACGGGTTGTTCGTGATGGTAATCAGAGGGCTGGTTGTAACCGTTAAGAAGGCCCCCATGACGACTCCGCCCTTGTTCGTGCCCGTCAGGTCATTGATGAAGAGGCTCCATACGCCGTTTGGCGACGCGTTCGTGAAGGCCTGAAGGGTTGAATTATAGTTAGTGGTAAACGCGGTCACTAACGTCACACCGTTGGTCGGCAACTGATGCTTACCACCTGTATAATCGCTCGCCTGGAACGATCCAGCGGTCAATGGACCACCCACGGGGATGAACTGACTTGCGTTTGCGTCGAATATCACATCCAGACCCGGAGTTGGCACCGCAGCGGGACCACCGGCCCCGGACATTAGCATGACCGGTATGCCATCGGGACTGACCAAGAGGACGTCTAACGCGGCTGGGTAGGTGTAATTCAAACCCCGCAACTCCAACGAAACGTCACTAATCGCGCCCACGAGGCCGCTGTTGGTGAAGTAGATTGGGTAGGTGTTAGGAATGCTCGCCGGAAGTGTGAAGGGAGCGCTTCCCACAAAATTAGCGGGAGGGGCCTTGAAATGCACGGTGAATGTGGTCGTGGTAACCTTATTAGGAGTCACGTTGGTATCTGTGACCGTTGCAGTGATGAGGTCGGACCCAGATTGACTGCCCACCGGAGTGAACGTCACCGACCGCGCCGCCCCGTTGGCCGTAACGGGGGATACTGTTTCAAGATTGTTATTCCCGGCAGAAACCTTGACTGTAAGATTCGCCGGAAGAACATTCTCGTAATTCGTAACCCCAAACAACACGGTTATTGGCGCCGTGTTGGCGGAATTCGTGTAGTCCGTAACCAACCCAGTGAAGTCGGGCGATTGATACACGTGTTGCACTTCCAACCAGACTGTATTCGTTACCGGTGAGTTTCCATCAGTAGCCACCATGTACACCGCGTTGGTACCCCATGCATAGCGGGCGGGAGTCAACATAACCGTAACCGCGTTCCACGCGCCGACGGTGAGGCCGTTGGTCGGAACATTGCCGAACATAATATTAGACTGAGGCAAGAGGGTGGTATCAGCGGAATAGGCCGACAACATATTGCTTTTGATCACCGTGTCGCCGTCATAGATGAAGAACGTCGCTTGAACGGAACCTCCGTTTTCATTGACGGGCCACACGGAGCTGGAAGCGAGCACAACCGGCGGTAGATTTGAATAAACCACCGTCAGCGGGAAGCTGGAGGTGTAGGCGTAATTGCCTCCCGTCACCGTAACCACGATGGTCACCGTGCCATTTACGTTCGTGATGGAGGAGGGGAGGTTGAGCCCGGGAGTGATGAGCAGATCATACTTGGACGTGTCCGCATTGGTCTGAATCGGGACGATACTACCGCTTGGCAGCAAAAGGCCGGCGAGGTTGCTCGGCGTTTCGTCGTTCTTACTATAAGCCGACACCGTGAGTTTGCTGAAGTTCGTGAGCACATCGCTTATGAGCTGAACATGAACATCGATCGGGGTATTTTCTAATGTCGCTTGCGCCGCGATTGGCACGATTGCCGGACTGGTCTGCAAACTAAGAATCCAGTTGTCAATCGTTCCACTGGTATTGCTAAGGATAGCATTGTCCACGGTATCATCCATGACAAAGAGACTCCACGTGCCGTTGGGATGCCCGCCCAAGAAAGCCGCCAGGCTATTGCTATACACTCCGGCCGGATTTCCAGCCGGCACCGGAGGCGCGAAGGAAAGGGCGCCAACGAAATTCGTAGGTTGATACGTACCGGTAACCAGCGCATTAGTCGCGCTCAGTATATTTTGACTCGACTGATCAAAGGTGAGCCGAACGCCGCCGGCAGGAGTATTGGTTACACCGCCCGCGTGCGCCATGAGCACCACGCCAACGCCGTCAGGACTTACTAGCAGGACGTCCACATCGGCGGGATGTTGGTGCTGGAAGCCCACCAAGGTGACTTCCACGCCGCTCACCGTGCCGTTTAGATTCTGTACGAAGTTGGTGGATGGGAACGGGGTAGCGTTGCTCGAGAGCGGATACCCGGTCGGTATAGTGATGGGCTTCCCGGCAGAACTGTCTGTGTTGAAGAAGAGCGGTCCGCCCTGGATCACTTTGACCGTGAAATTCGTGGTCAGCGCCGGCGCATTGGTCGCGTCGGTTACCACCACATTGATTGTCACTGGCCCATTGGTCGTGTATTGATCAGTATTTGGCAGGACCGTTACCGTGACAGGATACCACCCCTTGTCGTTGACAGCCGGTCCTACGGTGGCGCCGACCACTTGAACCGACGGGTCAAGCGACCGGGGCGAAACAGTGAAGGGCACGGCTCCCTGCGGATCCCAGACGAGGAAAGTTGAGCTTCCGTAGGTGGCGCGGGCGATAGTGATATTGGTCACCGCCGAGACCACCACTGGCGGCAGAATTTGCGGCGTCACCGTCACGAGAAATGAATTGCTCGAAACGTAAGCGCCCATAGTAGCGATTATAGAAACCTTGTTACTCCCGACCATATAGGGAATGGGAGTGATGTCCAACCAGAACACGCCGCTGTTATCCTGCCAGTTACTCGCGGTGATGCTGGGGCTCAGACTGCCGCCCGTCGCCGCCACGCTGGTGGCCACCGATATGTCGCCGCCCACTTGCACATCGCCCACGGTGAGTTTGATGGTTTGCTTGGCGGAGTTTTCCTTGACGCCAATCAGGTCGTTTGGCGCCTGAACATTCGGAGTCGTCGTGATGTTTAGCTGCCAACCGTAAATTATCTCGCCCTTACCGAGCCCGTTCGTGTTGTTCACATAGAGCGACCAGGTGCCGTTGAGGTTCGCGCCGCTCAGGCCATTGAAGGCAGTTGCCAGGTTGGTCGTGTAAGGAGCCGCCGGTACTACGTTGGTTCCCGTGTAGTTCGTGTAGTTGGGGAAAGCCGGATTAACCGGTAGCGCGCCTCCCCAAGTCGGAGCATAAGTGCCCGAAACGAGAGGACCGTGCGCGGGGAGGTTGGCATTTCCATCCTCGAAGACCAGCGTTGTTCCTCCGAAACTATTGGTCACGTCGCCAAGTCCGCCAAGCAGCAGCGCAGCGTTGGTCCCGCCCGCAGGACTTACCAGCAGCACGTTCAGCCCGCTTAAATTGGTGGTGAAGTAGGTAAGGTCAAATAGCGTGACCGTAACCTTCCCCACCGCGCCAATGAGGTTGGTGACCGTCACCTGAGACGGATAAGGCCCGGCAACTTTCCCCGCCGGAATCGTTATCGTCGTGTTGGTATTGTCAAAGAGATTGTTGGCAGGCCCGGCGGCATAGAACTGGAATACGCTCGTGTTGACGCTGTTCGCCGCTTTCTGTCCGTCGTCCACCGTGATGGTGATATTCGCGTTATCCGCCACGCTCCCGATCGGATAGAGAGTCAGAGTATAATGATTCGGCGTCGTTGTCGGCGTCACAATGATGTTGGTGCTGGGGAGGAGTTTCCAATTATCGGAGGAAACCGAAACGCTCAGCGTCTGCGTCGGGTTATCAACATCGTCCACGGAGAATTGTATCGGATCGGTCGGCTCGCCGTTATACGAAACCTGCTTGGGAATGAAGCTCACCGTGGGCTGATGGTTTAAGAACGGAACAGTAACGATATAACTGTTGGTTCCCACATATCCATTGGTGTCGGTTACAGCAACCGTGACGATGCCAGAGCCGAACTGCTGCGGTTGATAATTCGTGTAATTGGCCGTCAAGGTTGCTGTGCCCACTCCGGTCGCTGGGTTAAACGCCAAGCCACTAATGCCGATTAACCCGGGGGTCGCCGACGAAACGAATGCCAATTGCACATTTGATTTGTTAGTGACTGTCCCGGTCAAATCGGAGACCGTGAAGGTAATATTGCTGGTTCCAGCTTCCTGAATTGTAATGTTTGTCGAAGCAAGCGTCACAACCGGGGCGACATAGAGGCTAAACAACCACCCCCCGGTAAGCTGAGCGGGTTGGCCGTCCGAAAGCAGCAGCGTCCACGTGTCACCGGCCGCATAATTCGTCAGGCTCGAGAGAATGCCTCCCGTGCTGACTCTGAGAGTATTTGTGGTCGTATCAGACTTGGGCAAGGTGTCGCTTCCGCTATCGTCAAAGATGATTTGAGAATAATTGCGCGTCGTGAGAGTCTTAGTCTGATTGTAGAGCACAAAAGATTTGCCCGCGCTGTTAGTCAAAGTAACATTCAGCGTTCCCGGATCGACGCCGCTCAGACCGTTCAAGGTCAGCGTCGGTTTCGCGATTAAGCCGGCAGCCGTGACGTGGACGGCGCTATTCGTCCCGGTGACGGAAAGAGTGACCGCATTTGTGTTGGCCTTCACCAACGCTGAGGCGGCATTCACAGTAACCGCCAAAGCGGCGGTGTTGGTCTTTGTGCCGCCGTCGTTCACCGAGATGGTCAAGTTAGCCGTGCCCACCGCGTCGCCTTCCGGAACTACCACGAAGGAGTTTGTGTAGGCGGAGGTGTAAGTCCCCGAGCCCAAGGGATTCTGCGCGAAGAACACTCCGCTGGGCGAAACGATGTTGGGGTTGTCCGAGCTTACTACAAAAGTCAGGTTTGAATTATCCGCATGAAATACAGTCGCGGAAATAACCTGGCTCATTTGACCTTGCGCCACGGTTATCTTGTTGGTCGCCAGCGCGATCGTCGGCAACTGCTCCAGGTGCGTTACAATCACGCCGACGTTGGTCTGGATTGTCGCGGGACCGTCAGTCACGGTGATGGTGAGGTAGTTGGACGCGCCAAACGTGTTCGTAACGGGCGTAAGCGGCAGCGTGCCGCTCAGTCCGGACGTGGTGGGTGAGGGAGTGGTGACCATGCTGCCAAGGGCGGGTCCGCTGACGGTGACCGTGTATCCTGCGGCGGGCACCGGGCTCGAACTTAACAGGGTGAACATCAGATTCGTCGCCGCGCTGTTCTCCGTTGTAATGACACTCACGGGAACGCTGGCGAAGACCGGCCCGGTGTAGAGGTTCAACGTGACGGAGTTGACGACGCCCGTGTTTCCTAAGGTGTCATCCTGTACATACAATTTCCACTGCCCCGCCGCCTGGTTCGTTGTCAGGCCGGTTAAGCTCTGCGCCAATTTCGTGAGCGTGACCCAGTTGGTGGCAAAGCCAGCGCTCCCGAGATTGTTCGTAACGAAGTCCTCTCCAAAACCTAACGCCGCCAGTCTTGGATCCGAATTCGTACTGAGGTCCGTCGGCGCATAGGCGCCCGCCACGAGCGGGACGCCCGATGGAATGGAGTTGGAAGCCGCATCAAAAGTAATCGAATTGGTGAAAGAAGTTGTGCCGGCATGGTTCATCAGCACCGTGGCTTTTCCGTTCGGCGCCACCAGCAACAGGCCGACATCGCGCGAATATTGGTGCCCCAGGTTCACGGTCACGGTGATCTTCTCCAGCGCACCCAGGATCGTCGAGCCAGTTAGGTCGATGACCGATGGGTACGGATTCGCCGAAGCGGCGCCCACGGGCGTTGCATCGTTGATGATGATGGGTGAAGAGTTCGTCGCAGCATATTGTCCAAGGGCGCTCAGGCACATCATAGCGGATGTGAGGCCACCCAGAACCCATGCGCTGGGATTTCGAGTCTTCCTTGTGTTGTTCTTCATATGTTAGTTCGATTTTTACTTAGGGTCGGACACTCTGGTCTAGTAGCGTGTCCGGTTTCCAGCACCCGCTCATCACTATTTCGAGCAGCACGTGTGCCCTTACTTCTTGACATTAACCGCGACAGTTGTCTTTCAAGCAAACGAAATGTATATTCTGAATACGACATTATTGTCTAAATGCGACATAAATTGTCTGCCCGCGACATCCTTGTCTAAAAGCGATCTTCCGCCCCTCCGCCAGCGCACGTGGGGCGCCCGGCGAGGATTCGGCCTTTACATTAGTTGGTAGTATATTCTGCATGAGCAGCATTATCTATTTGCAATGGGGGCGGACTCGTAATTGGCATAAGCCTTGCTATCTCCAGAGTTGATTAAGTCACCCCGCCAGCGCGTTGCCGCGCCCCCCGCTTAGGTTGGGTTGGGGGGCAGCACCGCTTCGCTCGCCGGCAGGCTGATTTTCTCGCCCTCCGGCGCGCTGGCGGGAGGACGCTTGAGGGCGATCCAGCTTTCCCTTGAAATCTTGTGCGCGGCGGGCGAGGTTTTGTCCTGGGCCGGCGCGAAGGTTTGGGGCGAGGTGCCGAAGACTTTTTTGAACTCCCGGCAAAAATGCGACTGGCTGGAAAACCTCAATTCGGCGGCGACGGCTTTGTTGGAATAACCTTGCGACAGGAGTTGCTTGGCCAGGCGGCATTGGAGCTGGCGGAGCCACCGACTGGGCGTACATTTCAGGTGCTGCTGAAAAAGGCGCTGCAACTGGCGCTCGGAAATCGAGCAGAGCGCCGCCATTTTCCCGGGGTTGTAGTGCGACTCCCGCGCTACCTCCTCCCATTCATTCATCGTCAGGAGCCTTCCTTCCACACTCACCTCTTTAGGTTGCGACAACCCTGGTCACGCTCGACGCCGGATTGAAAGACGAGGAGCTTGGGAACTCGGGACACTTTGGCTGGCCGATGCATGGACATTTTACGTCATCGTCTTAGTCAACGCCCCGCATAGCGTTTCCTTCAAATGAAAACTATTGTCTAAAACCGCAATGTTTATCTATATCCGACCTGGATTGTCCAGAGCCGACATGGGCCTGAGATAGTCTCGACGCGCTCGGCACCGTGAAACGTGCTCGACAAGCCGAAAGCGGCCCCTTATTAACTGAGGTCGACATGAAAGACTTCCGACAAATCATGGTGTTTGCGGCCGCACTGGGAGCGCTTGGCCTCGGGGATGCAACGCCCGCTTGGTCCGCCCCGGCCGAACAGGAAGCAAGCCGCGCGTTCGCGTTCAGCTCCGGCCTTTCCGCCTAGCAACGAGTTGACCCTTGACGGAGCGCACGCCTGCGCCTGGTGGTAAAGGGCTCGGGCGCCCGAATCCGCGAGTTTAAACTCGACGGCCAGCCCCAAGCCAAACCCTTCTTTGACGCTTCCGCCACGGGCCCGCACACTATCGAGATCCAGCTCCAGTAGCGCCCGTGGATCAGTCTCGCGTCATCACCCGCATCGTCTCCTCGAGCCTGCGGCGGCAGGCTTCGCGCTCCGCGTCCGTCGCTTCGCGCGGGACCCGCACCGGTTTCTCGATGATCAGCTCGCAACGGGAGAAAGGCAGTGGGATCTGAAAACGGTCCCAGCTTTTGAGCCGGATCTTCCAATCGACATTGATCGCGACCGGCAGGATGGGCAGGCCGGTGATCTGCGACAGGGACATCGCCCCCTCCTGGATAACGTAGCACGGGCCGCGGGGCCCGTCCGGTGTCAGGGCCAGGTCATAGCCGCGCTCGGCCCAAGTGGTTAGTTCGAGCAAGGCTTGAGCGCCCCGGCGGCTCGAGGAACCCCGCACCGGCTGGACCCGGAAGCATTCGAGGATGGCCGTAAGGAACCCGCCGTCTTTGCTCGCGCTGACCATGGCAGCCATCCCCGGCGTGCGGCTGTTGGAGTGAGCGAAGTCCCAGTAACCGCGCATGCACAGCGCCAGCCGGTTGTGCCAGATGCAGTAAATGACCGGATTCGCCGACCCGGAAAGAATTCCGGACCGATCGGTCCAGCGCCAGCGCAACGTGCCGGTTACCCCCCGGACCAGGGCGTACACCAACCAACCGGCCAGCCGCTGGTACCAGCGCGGCGCATGCGGTATTACCAGGCCGCCGCGCTTCCGCCGGGGCGCGCGGGGAGTCTTGACTGGAACGTCCACCGGGTTCATGCGCCCTTTCGTAAGCAGGCGCGCACGACGTCCTCGACCGTGGCTTGCGACCCGAGCGTCCCCAGCGTCTTGCGCACGGCGTCGTAGGCCTCGACCTGCTTGAAGCCCAGGGCCAGCAGCGCCAGTACCGCGTCATTGAGTTTCTGTTCCTCGGGCGAGAGTCCGCGCCGCGCGCTCGAGGCCTCCCAGGCCCCGGTCTCCCCCACCTTGTCTTTCAGTTCCACGACAATGCGCTCCGCCGTCTTCTTGCCCACCCCCGAGATCTGGGACAGGGCTTTGACATCGCCGTTAGCCACCGCGCCGCGAAAGGCGGTCACATTCATGCCGCTCAGTATATTCAGAGCGATTTTTGGGCCAATCCCGCTCACGTTGTGAATCAGCATCCGGAACAAGCCGCGCTCCGCGTCGCTCATAAACCCGTAGAGGACGTGGGCGTCCTCGCGCACGACCAGGTGCGTGAGCAATTTCACCTCCTGCCCGGGCGCCGGCAGCTTGTCATAGGACGAGAGCGGGATGAGCACCTCGTAACCCATCCCCTGCGCCTCCACCGTCGCCTGGGTGGGAATGGCCTCAATGAGCTTTCCACGAATAAAGGTAATCATATCCTGCGCGGCGCGCTCAACGAGTAGCGGCCGTTTTCCTGCGCATGGGTCAAAGCCAAAGCCAGCGCGTCGGCGGCGTCCGGGGCCGGCGGTTCGGGCAGATGCAACATCCGCTGCACCATCTTGGCCACGGCGAGCTTCTGCGCCGCGCCGTAGCCTACGATGGCCTGTTTGACTTTGCGCGGCGCCAGTTCGTAAATCTCCAACCCCGCCTCGGCGATCGTCGCCATCGCCGCTCCCCGCGCCTCGCCCATGATCAGCGCCGTCTGCAAATTCTGAGCGTAGAAAAGACCCTCCACGACGCAGACCGACGGAGAGTGCCGCTGCAAGACCTCCCGCAGAGCCTGGGCGATCTTCGCCAGGCAACGCGAGCGCTCCCAGCTTGCCGGACACGAAATCGTGCCGTGCCCAAGCGTCTCAGGGAACGGCCGGGCCAGGCGAATGACCCCGTAGCCGGTCCCGCGCAAGGAAGGGTCAAGCCCCAGGATCACCGTGTCCGCGCGCGCGGAGGGAGACACGGCGCGCGCGAAGACCGGCGCGGCCGAGCGCCGGGCGCCCCCGAGTCGCCCTTCCATCTGCTTGAGTTGTTGCGGCGTGATGCCCATCCCTTCCATTGTGCCAGCAGCCCGCCTCAGGCAAAAGCAGAATTATAGCCCCGGCCCGAACTTGACTTGTGGGGCCTTCTCGGAAATAATTCACTCTGTTGTATGCCGGACAAGAGTAGTGTAAAGAGCAAGAAGCTCACCCGCAAAGCAGCCCGAGAATTGGATGTGAAGATCTCTTTCCTGGAGGGCTTGGTCGGCCGCGACCCCAAGTACGTCGAAGCGCTTCAGATCCTGGGAGACCACTACACCCAGCGCGGCAAGCTCGAAGCGGGCCTCAAGGTGGATCAGCAATTAGCCCAACTCGAACCCTCCAACCCGCTGGTTTTTTACAATCTGGCCTGCAGCTATTCGCTCACGGACGAACTCGACCAGGCGGTCGCCGCCCTGGAGAAGGCCCTCGCCCTCGGGTATCGCGATTTCAAGTGGCTCGCCAAGGATCCGGATCTCCGTCGTCTCCGAAAACATCCCATCTTCCGCGGCATCCGGGACAAAATCCGCGAGATGACCGTCAACATCTCGTGAATCCTCGCCTCGAGTCCATCTTTTGTCCTCGTCGGTCTAAATAGCGCGGGGCAGGTCTCCGCGCCCCCTCCCAACTTCTCCCTATGAATGTCACCTTCCGCGGCCAGACCACGCACTACCGCACCGTCGCTTTCCAGGAGGAGACCAATGAAGTGTGGTTGATCGAGCAGCGCCTGCTGCCGCACGAATTTCAAAGGGTTCGCACCCGTGATTACCGCCAAACCGCCGCCGCCATCCGCGACATGGTCGTGCGCGGGGCGGGCGCGATCGGCGCCACGGCCGCCTACGGCCTGGCCCAAGGCGCCCGCTCGTTCCATGGGCGCGACCTCGCCCGGTTTACCGCGCATGTGGACGCCGTTTATCAGGCCCTCAAAGAGGCGCGGCCCACCGCCGTTGACCCCGTCAATGCGATGGACCAGGTGCGCGCGGCCCTGGCTGGCGGCCAAACGGTCGGCGAACAACAGGCCCTCGCCCTCGCCGCCGCCGAGGAGTTCGCCAACGAAGACGTCCGCCACTGCCGTGAAATCGGACGCCACGGCGCGCGGTTGATTCGCAACGGCATGACCGTGCTCACCCATTGCAACGCCGGTTGGCTGGCCTTCGTGGATGTGGGCAGCGCCACCGCTCCCCTATACGCCGCGCAATCCAAGGGCAAACGCTTCCAGGTCCTTTGCGACGAAACCCGCCCTCGCAGCCAGGGCGCCACGCTCACGGCCTGGGAATTGGCGCAGCAAGGCATTCCCCACCAAATCATCGCGGACAACGCCGCCGGCCATTTCATGCAGCGCGGAAAGATCGATCTGGTCATCGTGGGTAGCGACCGCGTCTTGGGCCGCACCGGTGAAGTAGCCAATAAGATCGGCACCTACACCAAGGCGGTCCTGGCCAAACGTCACGGCATTCCCTTCTACGTCGCCATCCCCCTCTCCACTTTGGACTGGAACCTGCGGCGCGGCTTCGACATTCCCATCGAAGAGCGGGAGGAGAGCGAAGTTCTGGGCGCCAGGGGGATGCCCGAAGGCCTCCATTGCCGGGGGAAGGGACGAACCTACGTACGCGTGGCCAACCCCGCCAGCGGCGCTTTAAATCCCGGTTTTGACGTCACCCCCGCCGAGCTCATCACCGGCCTCATCACCCCGTTGGGGATTTTCAAGCCCGGCGAACTTTGGGCGCGCCGACGAGATCTCGGCGCTCCTCGTTAGACGGAGGCGGAAATCAGGCCGCTGGCCGCTGCTCTTTCCCAAAGGGATGCAAGGATTCCTCCGCGGCGTAATTCTCCCGCGCTACCTCCAGCACATCCGCTTCGCTCACGGCGCCGTGGGCGTAGAAGTTGCCTGCGTCACGAATCCACTCCTCGCGTATTGCTTGCGGGAGGCTTTCCCAGTTCGGTCGGTTCCAATCGTCCATCTTTTCGTCCATCTGCTCGCTGCCGTTTTGGGCCCGGCGCCCGAAGGCTTATCGGAGCCTCCGCTGGATTCTTTACGATTTTTCGCGTCAAAGCGAGCAAAACCCGCCGATACTCGCGGGCGCGTCTGCGCGAGGCCTCGAAGAACCACCCACCCTCGCCGCGGTCAGCGAAACCTCCTTATGGGTTGTCGGCCGGCGGGGCTGAGCCCGCGGCGGACGCGGTGACTTAGGTTTGCCTCGCCTCTCCATGGCCCGTAAGATCCGGCCCGCATGAATTATATTCCCCGAGGGCTGTTGCTCTGGATCCCCGCGGCCTGGGCCATGTCCGCAGTGGCGCAACCCCTTCTCACGCCCGATTTGCCGGTGATGAAGTTCGACGAAGTGGGGGTTTATGCGGTCGGATACGCCTATCGCGGTCAACCGGAGGAGCAGTTTCCCGTGGGGTGGTCGGGCTTTTTCGAAGACCGCACCGGGGTGTCGTGCGTGCCGTTCGGGACGCAGAATGGCAAGAGCGCCTTTTTTATGCATTGCCCCTGGCGCAATGGCACGGGTATTACTTTCCAGCAATTCGCGATCAGTCTTCCCGGCCAGGCGACGCGCGTGCTGTTGCGGGGCGCCACCGCCATGCGATCGGAAAACACGACCAACTCCGACGGGGTGACGTTCCGGCTTTACGCCAACGGGTCCAAGCTGTTCGACTATCACCAAACCAATGATGCGTGGCGGCCGTTTGAATTCGACCTCACCGCGCTGCGCGGCGCGAAGGTGACGGTTCGATTTGAAGTGGATCCCGGTCCGCGCAACGACCCGTCGTTCGATTACTCGCTTTGGGGCGACCGCGAGTTGGCGCTGGAAGGCTACACTCCCAGCGCCATCCAGCATCCCCTGCCCCAACCCCTCAACCTCTCGAACCTGTGGTCGGGCCAGACGACGGAGGTGGCGCCACGGGGCGGGTACGCCGGAACTTCGACGGCGAGCCTATCCAACGGCGTGGCGCGCTTTTGTTATAGCGGGCCCGACGGCGCGCTGGAGTATCAATGGACCGGACCCCGATCGCCCGCCGACGGCCTGTTCGGCAGCCTAATGCTCCACAGCCAAATGACGGGCGACGCAAAAATGGTCGTGCCGCTGGCCCAATCAGCCGCGCTGACCTGGAGCGAGACCGCGGCCCCGGTAGGCGGCGGTTGGACGCGAACCAACGGGAGCCTTAGCCTCTGGCGAACCTTCCGGGTTGGTTCGCTCACCGCCACCGTGCGGACGGCCGGGGAAATGATCGGCAAGAGCCTGGCGTTAACCATCGCCTGCGACCAACCCAAAGTCGCCGGCTTCGACTCCGGTGTCTGGGGGCCGGTGATGCGGCGGCGCCCCGTGGTAACGCCTTACTACACCGGCACTATCTGCTTTCTGCCGCGGGAGGGTCTCTTCGTCAATGCGCTGCTCGACTGGACGGCCTCGGCGGCCTCCTCGCAGAACGGCGCAAAGGCCAGCTACGACCTTCTCACTGATGGCGCGCGAGCGCGGCTGCGGGAACGGGCGATCTTCACCGCGGCCTGGCGCCTGGAAGAGGTGCTGCCCAATCCACCCAACCCGCCGTCGCCCTGGCGCGACTTTCTGGCCAATAAGGTCGTGCTCGACATCTGGGGCGGCGCCTTCGCAAATATCGCCGACAACCTGAAGACGCTGGCCAGCTACGACATCACCAACTGCGTCGCCATTATCCACGATTGGCAGCGCAGCGGCTACGATAACGCCCTGCCCATGCATTACCCCGCCAACGCCGCCTATGGGGGCGACGCGGGCATGCGGGACATGGTGTTGACCGGCAACCGCTTGGGCATCCGTTGCGCGCCCCACGAGAACTACGTGGATTACTATCCGAACTATGATCTCTTTAACACCAACGACCTCGCGCTTGATTCCGCCGGCAAACCACAGTTGGCGTGGTACAATCCCGGCACGCGCATCCAATCTTTCGCGATCAAGCCCAATGCCATCCTCCGTTTGGCCGCCGCGCAATCGCCGGAGATTCACCGCCGCTACGGCACTCAGGCTGACTATCTGGATGTGCATAGCGCGGTGCCGCCCTGGTTCCACGTCGATGACCACTCCGGCGAGACCGGCGCCGGACAGTTTGGCCGCGTGTGGGACATCCATCGTCAACTCTGGGCCTTCGAACGCGCCACGCACGAGGGTCCGGTGTTCGGCGAAGGCAATAACCACTGGTATTGGAGCGGCTGTCTCGATGGCGTGGAAGCGCAGTTCGGCAGCGGGTGGCCCGGCAATGGCGGGTTCACCGCGCCGTTGGCGGTGGACTTTGATCTGCTTAAGATTCATCCCCTCCAGTTCAACCACGGCATGGGTTATCACAGTCGCTGGTGGCCGACCGACGCCTACCAGACCAACTGGGTCGGCGGACCGACGCCCCTGGTCGTGCTGGACCAATACCGGGCGCAGGAAGTCGCCTACGGCCACGCCGGATTTCTTGACAGCTCCGTCTATGCCAATGTCCCTCTGGCCTGGCTGGAGCATCATTTGCTCTCTCCCGTCATGGCGCGTTACGCTACGGCCCGGCCAGTAGAGATTTTATATCAGGTCCAAGGAAACTGGCTCGATGCCAGCGCCGTCGCCCGACTCGGCGAAGGCGGCCGCCACGACCGTCTGCGGGTGCGCTACGAAAGCGGTTTGACGCTGACCGTCAATGGCGCCTCCAACGACTTGGTAGCGGGGACCTGGCGGCTGCCCGAGTGGGGATGGGTCGCCAGCGCTCCCGGTTTCACGGCCGGCACCGTCTTGCGCCAGGGCGTGGTCACCGACTTCGCCGACACCGGTGACACCCTCTTCCTGAATGCTCGGGCGGGGATCGACTGGAACCTGTCCGACTACCGGCGCATCCATCCGAGCATCGCTTCCTTCGAGCAGACCGCGCCCCGCGCGTTCAAAGCCGCTTACCGATGGGACGCGCAAGATAGCCTGCGAAAAAACTACGCTTGTTTTGTTCACCTCTGTTCCAGCGGCGTTATCCGCGCGCAGCAGGATCACCCCCTCGCGCCGCCAACTTCCCAGTGGCAGGCGGGCCAGGTGATCACTGATGGACCGTGGAATGTGGTTCTTCCCGGGGACCTGCCCGATGGCAAATATGACTGGCTGATCGGCCTATTCGATGCTGCTGGCGGCAGCGGCCGGGCGCATCTCCAGGGACTCGACGACGGTGACTCTCGGATCCGGTTGGGAACGATCCGCCTCGCGAGCGCGGGCGCCCAAATTACCTTCAGCGCCGAAACCAACTCCCCCGCGTTTGACCCGGCGGCATGGTACACCAATCACTTGAACTGCTCGAACCAAGTAGTGGATTTTGGCGATGTCCGCACCGATGGCAGCGTCCTGCTGCGTCGGGAAGGCCGCGCCTGGCGCCTCAGGACCTGGCCGCGCGACCGCAGTTTCACGCTGGAGCTTAACCGGCGGCGTTTCAGCCAACCGGACCGGGTGGAATGCGCAGGCGGCTCGCAGGGGGAAGTCGCCCCCGCCAGCAGTAATTCCTTTTGGCGCCTGCCGCTCAACGGCGCCAGCGAATATCGCTGGACCAACGCTTCGCCTTAGGCGCCCGCCAAGGCCGCATTCATGCGCCGGATCGCTTCATCGATCTCGGAACGGCTCTTAAAGCCGATCACGACGGCGTCCAGTTCCGGCATCGACATCGCGAACCGAATAGATTTCTCGCGATCCTCCGCGTTTACGAACTCGCCATTGCCGATGATCTTCATGCCGATAACGCCGCGGCCCTTGGCCCGCATCGCCCGGAGTTCCGCAACTACGGGAGAAACCTCATGCACGGCGTCCGTCCACACGGTTTCTTCCGGCCCATCGATGCGCCGCCCTTGGGGATTGACCCGCACCAGGTGGACTTGCGCCCAAGGCGTAGCCGTGGCGCCGCGCAGCGCGGGCAGGCTGTGGCACGAAACCCCCTTGCTCCGGATCCAGCCTTTCGACTTCGCCTGGTCGAAGCCGTCCATGATGCGCTTCCATTGCTCCGTCCAGCCTTCGGTTATCATGCAATGGATCAGCAGCGTATCGATATAATCGGTGTCGAACACTTTACGGTGGTGATCAATGGCCTCGAGCACCTTTTCCGGCTGGCCGGGGATCTTGGATTGAATAAACAGCTTCTCGCGAGGCAAGCCCTTGATGGCCCCGCCGAGCCATTCGAAAGTTCGGTACGTCTGAGAACTGTCAAAATAGGTGATCCCCTGATCATAGGCGTATTTCACGAGGCTGTTGAAACCTTCGCGGCCGAGATCATATTGCACCTGTCCGCTGCTGCTGCCAGTACCCATGCCCAACCGGCTGAGCTTGATCCCCGTCTGTCCGAGCGCGACCTGGTCTACCGCGGTCCGCTTGGCGGCCGCGCCCCGCGCGCTCAACAGCGAGCCCGCGCCGAGCGCCAGAACCCCGGAGGCGGCGATTGAGTCTTGGAGGAATTGGCGGCGGCTGATACGCGTAGGTCTCATGGCATGCTATAATTTCACCTTTTCCTTATCATGGAAAATCCCGATCTTCAAGTAGAGATCCGGAAATCATCGACTACTGCCGCGCCCGATTGCCCCTTCAAGGGACGACTTGAAGGACGGGCGATTTCGGGTCGTCCATGTTGTCGAGTTTTCGCTCCAGAGTCGCCAACAGGAGGGAATGTTTCCTGGCCAGCGCGATAAGGTAGGCGTCGTTCCATTGCTTGAACCCGCTCAACGAGCGCATGGATACTTCTCCAAACGGCGCGTCATCGGCGAGGAACCGGTGTTCCGGCAAGCAGAGAATCGCCAGCAGGTGGCTCATCGCCTGACCCGTCCCCATCCGAGGCGGTTGACGCGCACCCGCATGGTCCGTCCAAGGACGGGTGAAAAACCGCAGGAACGCGCCTTGCGTCTGCGGCGAGGTGTAGAACTGGCCCACTCGCTTCAGGAACGACCGCGCCCGCCCGTGGTCGGCATGGCTCTCGTCGAAAGCGGCGATCAGGAGGTTGGCGTCCAGGATCGCGCTATTCATCCTCTAAGGCTGCCTCGACGTCTTCCACCGTATAAAGACCGCCTTGAGACCGAAATACCGCCTTGGCTTTCGGCGCTTGCGGGGTCTGTCGCAGACCTTGGAGAATCAACTCGGAAACCGCCTTTCCGAGAGAAATTCCCTCATGCATCGCCTTGGCCTTGGCGACTTGAAAGGCATCGGATTCCAATGTCAACGTGGTCCTCATCTTCGCCGCACCCTAGCATCACCGCATCAAAGCGTCAAGACAGGACACGCTGCGCGCGGTTGAACGCCCCGCTTGTACCCCAAGCCTCGCTAAGCAGAGGGGCGTTCTCCGCAAAACTAAAGTAAACCAGCATACGAGCCGATAAGCCGGACGGTTGGGCGCTTACTTTGGTCGCATTGCGCCGGACGCTCAAGTTGCGCCTCATGCATTTATTTGAATCAGTGAAGTCCTTGGCGGCCCGCTTAGCGGGACGTTGCCGAGGCGCTCAAAAGCCGGGTTCACCGGAACGGCGGTCATCCCCGTTCCTTGGAGTGACGTTTCCGTGACCTCGGCGCTGGCATGACCGTACGCATGGCCATGGGGACCATGGGGACGGATTCCGCAAAGAGCATAGTCAGCCACTCATTCAAGCGGCGGCGATTAGCCGGCCGGCAGCACGGTCAGCCTGACTGCATGGACACTCCGGAGGATGACTCCGCCCTGAGTCGCCCCCGAGATCCCTCGTTCCAGGGACCTGCGAGAGTTACCCCCGCCAACAAGGCTCCCCGGAGATGGTTGATCCTGGTCGTGGAGCGAAGGAGCGAACATTTATGAAGCTGAATACGATAAAATCGAAGATCGTCCTGTTGGCCCTCTTTGGGCTGGTTGCGATGACGGTCACGATTTCGAGCATTACCCTGTTCATGAAAGGCGACATATCGCGGGTGCTCGAAGGCGAATTCCAGGAAACGATGCGCCGTGACACGGGATCGGCGGCGCAGGGAACCTATCTGCTTTGCCGAGCCCAAAACGATGTCCTGCAGGAGCAGGTATCCCACAACCTCAATGCGGCAAACTACCTCCTGCAGGCGTCAGGACCGGTTCGGCTCTCCGCGCAAAAAGTCGACTGGGATGCGGTTGACCAGTTCACCAAACACTCCGAGCCGTTGACCCTGCCAAGGATGATGGTGGGGGAAACCGGGATCGAGAAAAATACCGAAGCCGAAAAACCCTCGCCCATTGTGGATGTTGTTAAAGCCCAGGTCGGGGGGGTCTGCACGATTTTCCAGCGCATGAATGAGGCAGGGGACATGCTCCGCGTCTGCACCAATGTTAAGAAGGAAAACGGCTCCAGGGCGGTGGGGACTTTTATCCCGGCTTTGGGCATCGAGGAGGACAGCAAGGCGACAAATCCCGTGGTCGCCGCCCTGCTCCGCGGGGAGACTTACCGGGGGATGGCGTTTGTGGTCGATGCCTGGTATGTGGCAGCCTACGAGCCGATTTTCGACCCCGCGCGCAAGGTGATTGGGGCGCTCTTCGTCGGCATCAAGCAGGAAAGCGTCCCGTCCGTTCGCCGGGGAATCTCGGACACGAAGGTCGGCAAGTCTGGATACGTATTCGTGCTGGGTGGGAAAGGCGCGCATCGAGGCTCGTACATCCTCTCCAAAGGCGCCCAGCGCGACGGGGAAAAGCTCTGGGAATCCACAGACTCGGACGGCCGGCCCTTCGTTCAAGAGATCGTGAAGACCGCGTTGAGCCTAAAGGAGGGAGCGGTAGGGTATGCGCGCTACTCATGGAAAAACCCGGAGGACGCCAAACCGCGGATGAAGATCACTGGCATTTCCTACTTTGAGCCCTGGGATTGGGTGATTTGCGCCGGCGCCTACGAGGAAGACTTCGTTGAAGCCAAGGCCCATACGGAAGCCAGCCTTAAACGAATCCTCAACTTGACCACTCTGACCGCACTGGGGCTGTGCGCTCTCATCGGCCTCATTGCCTTTCGGTCCGCGTCCAATATTACGAACCCGATTCTGGCCGGAATCGCCTTATTGGACCGTATCAGCAAGGGCGACCTCAGCCACGACGTGGAGCGCGCGCTGCGACAACGCGGGGATGAATCCGGCGTCCTGGCGCGCTCGATCCAAACGATGAGCGAAAACCTTCGCGCTCTCTTGCGCGAGGTGGGTGGAGGCGTGCAGACCCTGGCTTCCTCGTCCTCCGAACTCACGGCGGCGTCGGTCCAGACGATCGTTGCCGTAAAGGCAATGTCCGTAAAATCCGCCACGGTGGCGGCCGCCGCCGAAGAGGTGAGCGCCAGCACGGCTTCCGTTTCATCAGGCATGGATCTGGTTGCGACCAGTGTTACTTCCGTAGCCAGCGCCACCGAGGAGATGAGCGCCACCGTGGCTGAGATCGCCTCCAACGCCGACAAGGCGCGAGCCATCAGCCAGCAGGCGGCCGCCCACGCCAATGAGACCTCCGCGATGGTGCGACAGTTGGGGCAGGCGGCGCGGGAAATCGGTAAAGTCACGGATACCATTGCCGCCGTCTCTTCCGAGACGAATCTCCTGGCGCTGAACGCGACCATCGAGGCGGCCCGCGCGGGCGCCGCAGGCAAGGGCTTTGCCGTCGTGGCGAGTGAGATCAAAGAACTTGCCCGTCAAACCGCGGCGGCCACGGAGGATATCAAAGGGAAGATCCTGGGGGTCCAACAATCGGCCACGGGAGCCATCGACAACATCGAGCGCATAGCGTTAGTCATAAACGAAGTCAACGCCACCGTGTCAGCCATAACCGAGGCGATTCAGCAGCAGGCGACCGTGACCAAGGAGGTGGCGACCAGTATTGGCCACGCTTCCGCCGGCGTAAAAGAGTGCAACGAAATGGTTGCCCAAGCGGCGAGCGGCTCCAAATCGATCGCCAAAGACATCGCCAGTGTGAGCGGCACGGTGGGCGAGGTTCAACGAGCCGGTGAACTGGTCGAGGTCAGCGCGCGCGATTTGTCGCGGCTCGCCGACCAACTCAAGCGGCAAGTGGGCCAATTTAAACTAGCGGACTCTATCGATACGCCGGGGACGATGGCTTGAGCCGCTGGGCGATCCATCTCAAGGTCGATCCGCCTTACGGCGCTTGTCGCGACCTCTTTGGATGTTTCCGCTGCAACTTGGACATTCCTCCCGGACTTGCGTGGCGGGTCTTCTTTGACGAAGCCGTTGCTAAAGGCGGTCGCGCATCGTGATCCAAGGGCTCGAGGAGACCTTGACGACGGCCGCTTCATAGCGTATCCATAGGCCGCATGTATTATTTCGCGTCCATCCGGATGATCCCCGTGATCATTAGTCGCCCCCGCTTGGGGCAGGGATAGACGCGCGCCGATCTAACGCGCTCCAAATTCCGAAGCCCTGAGCCTGCCGCTCGGGGCTTTTTATTGATCCCACCTATTTATGCAAAGTCCATCCAACCCGCTCGTGCCGCTATCGGAGATCGTCTCGGCGCGATCCCGTCTGAACGGCGTCATCGTCCGCACCCAATGCGCGGAATCCGACGCCCTCAGCGAATTGACCGGGTCGCGCATCTTCTGCAAACAGGAACACCTCCAACGCACGGGCAGTTTCAAGGAACGGGGCGCGCGCAACGCCTTGGCCCAACTCTCGCCCGAGCGGAGGCGACGAGGAGTCATCGCGGCCTCCGCAGGCAACCATGCCCTGGGGCTGGCCTGGCATGGTCGGGCCTTGGGCATCCCCGTGACAGTGGTGATGCCGCGTTTTGCGCCGCTGGTGAAAGTGGCGCGGTGTCGGCAATTCGGCGCGACGGTGCTGCTCAACGGCGATACATTCGACCAGGCTCGCGGCGAGGCCGGAAGGCTGGCCGAGGAAGGCCAACTCACCTATATCCATCCCTTTGATGATCTCCAGGTAATCGCGGGCCAGGGTACCCTGGCTTTTGAAATCCTGGAACAAGTCCCCGACGCCGAGGCCGTGCTCGTGCCCGTAGGCGGCGGCGGGTTGCTGGCCGGGGTCGCGACGGTGCTGCGCGCGCTCAAGCCGGACTTGCAGGTCATCGGCGTCGAACCCGCCAATGCGGCGTGTTTTGCGGCCGGCTTGGCCGCCGGAACGCCGACGCGCGTGTCGACCCGATTCACGCTCGCCGATGGGTTGGCGGTCGCCGAGGCGGGCCGCCATACGCTGGCCATAGCGGGCCCGTTGGTTCATCGCATGGCGCAGGTTCAGGAAGAGTCGCTCGCGTTGGCCATGCTGCGATTGGCCGAGTTGGAAAAGTGCATCATCGAGGGCGCCGGCGCGGCGGGCCTGGCGGCGCTGCTGGGAGGGAATCTGCCTGAGCTCTCCGGCCGCCGCGTGGTGCTGCTCCTGACCGGCGGCAACATTGATCCCCTGGCCCATAGCCGCGTGATCGAGCGCGGCCTGGCGGCCGATGGACGCCTCTTTCGTTTCGACGTGTTGCTGAGCGATCGACCGGGCGGCCTGGCCCATCTTTCCGCCGTGCTGGCCGACGCCGGGGCCAATGTCACGGAAATCGTGCATAATCGAACCTTCGCGGGCCCGGATCTCTCGCGCGTTCACGTGCTTTGCACCGTGGAAACCCGCGATCGCGCCCACGTTGCCGAGATCCAACAACGCCTTGGGGATAATGGCGTTGAGCTGGTTAACGGCGAGCGGCTCTTGGCGGTAGGATGACCTCTGAGAAGCCCAACGGATCGGCCCGGTTTCTGCCCGACCTTTTTCTTTCTGCGCTCCCCTTGCCGCGCGGTCCCCGGTTGCGCCAAATAGGGATTGAGGTTGAAGCGCGCGACCGCTTGGCTCATCATAACGGGCCATGAACTATCGTCTCACACGTCGCGATTTTATTCAAACTACCACCGTGGCGGCGGCAGCCGCTGCCGCTCTGCCTTCGGCCCTGGCGCAAGCGGACAAGAAAATCACCTTGGCCCTGGTGGGCGGCGCCCATATCCACACGCCGGGCTTTATCGACCTAATGAAGAAGCGGCCCGACGCGCGGGTCAAATCGGTTTGGGACCATGACGCGGCGCGCGCGCAAAAACGCGCTGAAGCCCTTAATTCCCAAGTAGTGGATGATGTGGCTAAGATCTGGGCCGATCCCGAAATCGCGGCGGTGGTGATTTTCTCCGAGACCAACCGGCACCATGATCTCGTACTGGCGGCGGCGAAAGCGGGCAAACACATGTTCGTGGAAAAGCCGCTGGGCATCACCGCCCAGGAAAGCCTCGAAATGGCCAGCGCGATCGAGAACGCCAATCTGCTGTTTACCACCGGCTACTTCTCTCGCACCGACCCGAAGCACCTGTTCCTGAAAGCGGAGATCGCCCAAGGGCATTTCGGGAAGATCACACGGGTGCGGGGATCGAATTGCCACAGCGGCTCGCTGGGCGGCTGGTTTGACACCGAGTGGCGGTGGATGGCCGACCCGAAGATCGCCAGCGTGGGCGCTTTCGGCGACCTGGGCACCCACAAACTGGACATCCTGATGTGGCTCTTCGGCGATGTGGATCGAGTCACGGCGGACATCAAGCCGGTGACCGGTCGCTACGAGGGCTGCGACGAATGCGGCGAGGGGCTCATCCGCTTCAAAAGCGGCATTACCGGGACCCTGGCCGCCGGCTGGGTGGACGTGGACGACCCGGTCCAACTGCTCATCAGCGGCACCGAGGGACACGCCGTGGTCTTCGACGGCCAGCTCTATTACAAGAGCGCCAAAGTGCCGGGCAGCGATGGCAAGGATCCGTGGATGAAATTGCCTTCAGCCCCGCGCGCGCCCCTGCACCAATTCCTGGATGCCGTTGCCGGGGCCAAGGACCAGCCGCTAGTCAAACCCAGCGAGGCCGCGGCCCGCGTTGTGGCCATGGAGGCCATGTACAAAGCCTCGCGGGAGCAGAAATGGGTGGGAGTGAGTTAAGCGCGCCGCAGCGCTTCGCTGCAATTCTCACGATGCTGAAGTGGGGCAGGCCGCAGCTCTGCCCCGCAGTTGGGGCCCCAATTGAAACTTGCTGGGCGCTGGATATTTCTCCGCGTCTTTTTTTGTTGATACGGGGCCGCGCTGACACCATGTTCGACGACGGCAATGGGGTTTGCCTTCTCGCCATGCGAGAAAACCGCCGGGACGGTATCCGGGCTGATAACTCCTACCACCGCCGGAGGATTTCGGCGGGGTTGGATTATTTGTTATGTGGAATGCGCTATGGATTTTTATTGGCGGCGGCTTAGGCAGTGTCACCCGCTGGGGAGTTTCCGGCTTCGTGGCCAATACCGTGGGCGGGACATTTCCCTGGGGCACGCTCATCATCAACGTCTCGGGCTCTTTTGCCATCGGGCTGTTTGCCACCTTGACCGGACCTGAAGGTCGTTGGCTGGCGCCCGCATCGTTCCGTCAGTTTTTCATGCTCGGCATTTGCGGCGGTTATACAACCTTTTCCTCCTTCAGCCTGCAAACGCTTACCCTGGCCGAGGATGGCCAGTGGTTCAAAGCCGGGGCCAACTGCGCTCTCTCTCTCGCGCTGTGCCTGGTCGGCGTTTGGCTGGGCCACATTCTCGCCGCGAACTTCAATGCCATGAAAGGATAATAAAATGCATCTGCCCCACGAAGCCTTGTTGCTGCGGATATTTATCGGCGAGAGCGATCGCTGGCGCCACCAACCGCTCTACGAGGCGCTCGTGCTCAAGGCCCGCGAGATGCGCCTGGCGGGGGCCACGGTGCTTCGCGGGCCGATGGGGTTTGGCAAGTCGAGCCGCCTCCACACGGCGAAAATTCTGCGCCTTTCGATGGATCTGCCGCTGGTCATCGAGATCGTGGACGCCGAGGAAAAGGTCCAGGCCTTCCTGCCGGTGCTCGACGAGATGATGAAAGGCGGGCTGGTCACGTTGGAGAAGGTCCGGGTTATCGATTACCGCGCGGACCCCGATCTGGAGAAGGCGCCAGATGTCTGAGCCGCGCCCTTTACTTCCTGAGCCCGGGCGCGAAGTAGAGTTCCTCATCGACCAGGTGCTTGAGGACCATCTCTACGGTGCGGTCGACGGGACCGAGGTTCTGCCGGACCACTTCAATTGCGTTGCGCCCTAATTGCTGGCGGCGCGGCTCATCCTCTAGCAGCTCGGCAAACACTTTCTCGAGTTCTTCGGAGTTCCGCGCCGAAACGGCGCCGCCGGCCTTGATGAACGCGTCGACCAACTCGGCAAATTCCCCGGTTTTGGGCCCAAACACCATCGCCCGGGCAGCCGTGCCGGGCTCGACGGGATCCTGCTCCCCATCACCGGCGAGACTGGAGCCGACAAAGATGACGCAGGCGCACTCGTAAAAGAGCCGGAGTTCGCCGCTCGTATTGACGAGCAGACATTCGATGCTGCCGGTATCGAGTTGGGTGGTTGGGGTGATTTCGTTGCGATAGACAAACTTGACGTGGCGCGAGCGCAACAGGCCCCCCACTTCGCGACAGCGCTCGAAGCGGCGCGGGGCCAGGACCAGGAACAGATCCGGGAAGCGCGCCTTCAAGCGGATGAACTGATCCACCAGGACGCCTTCCTCCTCCTCGCTGGTGCCGCCGGCCACCAACAGGCGAACATCCGGGTCCAGTCCCATCTGCCGGATCATCGAGGGCACATTCAGCAGCCGGCGCTCTTCGAGACGGGCCTGCTCATAGGGCATTTCTCCCGTCACCATGACAGCGTCGGCCTTGCAACCCAGGGCGCGCAGGCTCGCCGCATCCGCCTCATTGCGAGCGCATACCCCCTTCAAGGAAGCGAACAAGCGCCGGAACAGAAAACCAAACCGCTTATAGCGAGCGCGAGCGGCTGCCGGGAAGCGCGCGTTCACCAGGAACACCGGCGTTTGCAAATCACGGGCGCGCCAGATAAAACTCGGCTGGAGCTCGGGGTCCGCCAGCACGATGGCCATCGGGCGGATGGTGCTCAGGGCCCGCGAGACGCAACTGCGCCGATCCATCGGAAAATAAATCTTGCTGATGTGGGTGGGAAGCTTGCGACCCAATTCGGCCATGCCGGCCACCGTGCGGGTGGAAACGACGATCTTAACATTGGGGATTCGCAGCTCGAGAACGCGGATGATTTGCGTGCACAGATTGACCTCCTCGGCGGTCGTGGCGTGCATCCAGAGGGCGTCCCGATTGGTTAACGCTTGCTTGAGTTTGGCATCATACAGACCGTAGCGCTGTCGAAACGCCGCCCGCCAATTGCCGCGTCGACGGAGTCGTACCAAGTCAAAAGGCGCTTTAAACGCCGTGACGATCAACGACAGGATGTTGTATAGAGTACGCACCCGCTTCCTACAGAATACTGTAACAAGTTTTTAACATTTCGCCGCCTGGCGCAACGATTTTTTCCCGGTTTCTCGATAGGCAGCCCATGGGGGTTCGTATTCATGCTGAAGGCGGGGAGCGCGCCGGCCCGCGATTGCCGCTTGACTGATTCCCCGCCCTTGCATCGCGGAGCGATGCTATGCCGGTAGCCGTGCGGCTTCAGCCCACGGAGGCGGTTCTCCCGGCAGACCATTGCGTCGCGGAGCGCCGCCGGAAAAGGTCCGATGCCGGTACGACGTCGGTGTTTTCATGCGGCGCTGACGCGGCGCGGAGGGCGATCGAACGCGTCAAACCGTGGGCTGAAGCCACACGTCTATCCTCACGGCATCGCTCCGCGATGCGCCCTCCGTTCGTTGGCCTTTGGCGGCTCGTTGCGCCGTTCTGGGCGCGGACGCGTCGTGTTCCGCAGCAGACCGCCCCCGCGCGCAGCGCGCGCGGCCCGTCCGCCGTAAACTGGGCGTAGGCGGAAGCGATGCAACGAGGGTAGCCGATGGGGTTTGCCAGCAGGCCCCGGTTTGGTAGGCTGGCGGGCGTCATGGCCTTTGATTCGTTTCGAGATTTCATCAACGCGCTGGAAAGCGCGGGCGAACTGCTGCGGGTGGGGGAGCCAATCGCCACGGAATTGGAGATCACGGAATTGGCCGACCGCGAGATGAAACGACCGGGTGGCGGCAGGGCGCTGCTGATCGAAAAGCCGCGCGTCAACGGCGCGATTTCGCCGATGCCGCTAGCGATCAACACCCTGGGGTCTCATCGGCGGATGGCCCTAAGCCTGGGCGCCGAGTCCATTGAGGCGGTTGCCGCCGAACTCGGCGCGCTCATGAAGGCGAGTCCGCCTACTAGCTTCAAAGAGACCCTGAAACTGCTAGGGATGGCTCTCGACTTGCGGCACGCCAAACCCAAGACGGTCAAGGGCGGACCTTGCCAAGAGGTGGCGCGGCGTTTCGAGGCGCCGGACACGCGGCGGGAGGCTTGGCCGCCGGCGCCGGGGGTGGAAGGCGGCTCGCCCGCGCCCGCGTCCGCGCCCACATTGCTGCAACTGCCCATCCAAAAATGCTGGCCCCTGGATGGCGGCCGCTTTATCACCCTGCCCTGCGTCGTCACGCGCGACCCGGACACGGGCGCGCGCAATGTCGGCATGTACCGGATGCAGGTGTACGATGATCGGACCACCGGGATGCACTGGCAATTGCAGAAGGTCGGCGCGCGCCATGGCCGGCGCTACTACGAGACGGGCCAACGCATGCCGGTGTCCGTCTTCCTGGGCGGGGACCCGGTGTTTGCGTTCTGCGCCACCGCCCCGCTGCCCGATGGCCTGGACGAGTTCCTCCTGGCCGGTTACCTGCGCAAGCAATCGGTCGAACTGGTCAAATGCCTGACCAATGATTTGGAGGTGCCCGCCAATGCCGATATCGTTCTGGAAGGCTACGTGGACCCCAAAGAGCCGCTGCGCGAGGAGGGACCGTTCGGCGATCACACCGGCTATTATTCGCTTCCCGACTACTACCCGGTTTTCCACATCACCGCGATCACGCATCGCCGCAACGCGGTCTATCCCGCCACCATCGTCGGCCTGCCTCCCATGGAGGATTTTTATATCGGCACCGCTTCGGTGAAGCTGTTTCTGCCGATCTTCAAGATGAACTTTCCGGAGATCGTTGATCTGGCGCTGCCCGCCGAAGGGGCGTTTCACAACCTGGTCTTCGTGAGCATCCGCAAGACCTACCCGATGCAGGCCTTCAAGATCATGCACGGCCTCTGGGGAATGGGGCAGATGATGTTCACCAAATACATCGTGGTGGTGGACGCGGACGTCGACGTGCATAACACCAGCGACGTGCTGTTCCGGCTCTGCGCGAATACGGACCCGCAGCGAGACGCGATCTTCACCAAAGGCCCCGCCGATGTGCTCGACCACGCCACGAGCGATTTGGCGGTGGGCACGAAGATGGGCATTGACGCCACTCGCAAACTGGCGGGCGAAGGGTTCAAACGGCCCTGGCCGCCGCTCATTGCGATGGACCCCGCCGTGAAGGCCAGGCTCGACGCGCTGGGACTCGTTCCATGAAAAAATCGCTCTTAATCGGACGCATCATTGCCGGCCTGACCAAAAGTCTTGAGGTCTTGGAAAAGGCCGCCCGGGCCTCCCACGCGGAGGCCACGGACGAAAGCAGCAAAGCGGAAAACAAATACGATACCCGCGGTCTCGAAGCGGCCTACCTGGCGGGAGGCCAAGCGCGCCAGGCGAAAGAAATCCTCGATTCCATCCAGCTTTATAGCGCTCTGAGCGCCAGAAACTTCGCCGCCGACGAGCCCATCGATCTCACCGCGCTTCTAGAACTGGACGCCGACGGCATCCGCTCTCTCTACTTCATCGGACCGAAAAACGGCGGGTTGGAATTCAAGCACCAAGGCAAAGACATCACGGTCATTACGCCGCAATCTCCCCTGGGACAGAATCTGATGGGCAAGAAGGCGGGCCAACGCTGGACCGCAAAGTGGGGCGGTTCCATGGTGAAATATCATATCGTGAAGGTGGCCTGAGTCGCCCGATATCCTCCGATAGGGGTCGCTCCGGGGTGAAGATCGAAGCGGTCACTTCTTTAGCGGCTTCAGTTTTGCGTCTAAATCCTCAAGTTCAAAACCCTCGGCGACCACTTTGCGATCCGCGCCGGTTAGGATCATCCAGGGGAACGATTCGACCTCAACGGCCCACTTGGCCGCCGCTGCCGCGTCGACGGTTCGACCCACGGGGAACGGGAAGGCGTTGTCAGCTTGCCACTCTTTGAACACGGCGTCGGCAATGGCGGCAGCCTGTACCCCCACCACCACCACGTCGCTTTGGCGCAAGTCATCAAAGCGTTCCGCCAACCGCCGGGTGAATCGGCGGGAGGGGCGCTGCTCAATGTCGAAGAGGCAAATCAGGAGGGGCTTTCCTTTCGGAATGTCGGCCGCGCCAAGTCCGACGGAGGCCAGGTCGGGCAATGGCTTGCCGTTGAGCGACGGCCGCTTGGCGCGCTGTGGCGCCCCCGTGGCATTCGATCCCAGGACAATAACAACGTTGGTGTCGCCGGCCTCGGCCGAGACGCTGGCATAGGAACTCTTCCCGCCGGCAAAAACATTGGCGAACAAATGGAGAGCGCCCTCGCACACCCCTTTGAATCGGAACCAGCCCGCTGTGTCGGTCTGGACGGATTCGCTGGGCTGGCCCACGCCGTTGAGGTGAACCCGAGCTTTGGCGACCGGTTTGTCGTCCGCATCCACCACCCGGCCGGCCAACGGATGGTCGGCGAGTTTGAGCGGGAAGGGCTCCAGTTCAATGAAGTTCGTTTCGGCTTCGCTGATCTGGATATTCTGGGTTGCCGACCCATAGCCGGGCGCGGTGGTCCATAGCCAGTAGCGGCGGTTCGCCGGAAGCGCCTTGATGACAAAGCGGCCCCGGGCATCGGACTTGAAGCCCTCCGACAGGATGGGAGAGCCCATATTCCCGATCCACAGGTTGATTGCCGTCGTCCCGTTGGTCAGAGGTTTCCCGCTGAGGTCGGTCACGCCGCCGGAAACCGTCAGGCCCGCCGCGAGATGAAGTTCCAGCGTCGTGGTATCCTCTTCGATATCTTCGGCCGCCGCCAGGTTGCGAATACTATCGCGAGCCACGACGCACACCTTGGGGTTCGCGCCTCCCGATGCTTGGAGATTGAGCGCGCATTCGAATTGTCCCTTGGCGTCAGTCTTTTCGCCGTGACTCGTGACGAGATAATCCGGCACGAAGAGCAGCGCGATTCCGGAGACTGGCAAGCCGCCGGGATCCAGCACTCTCCCTGAGATCTTCGCCGCCTGCGTCGCGGAAGGCCGGAACGCGGCAAAGCCCGCGAGCAGCAGGGCGAGTCCGATGCGAGCCGGTGGAGAAAGGCGCCTGCGGATTGCGCTCATGGCAGAACGGATTATTTAATTTCGCCCAGCTTGGCATCCAGGTCATCGAGCGCAAATCCCTCGGCTATCACGCGATGAGACTTGTCCGCAAGAATGAACCAGGGCAGAGCGCCGACGCCCCAGGCGGCGCGCGTCTTTTCGGGATCCGGTTTGAGCCGGACCACCGGGAACGCCGTGGCGGCATCCTGCTTCCAGGCGGTGAACGCCTCCTCCGCCATATCCCCGCACTGAAGGACGAGGACGCTGACGCCCTTTTGTTTGAGGGCGGCGACATGGTCGTCCAGGAGGCGTAAGACACGCCGACAGGGACGTTGTTCGGCGTCGATAACCAGCGCCAAAACGGGTTGGCCGACGGACGCATCAGCGGCGTCCACGCCGGCGGCGGCGAGATCCGGAAGCGGTTTGCCGCGAAGGGCGGCCGGTTTTTGAACCGCCGGGCGCAGGCCGCCCGGCATGGTCAGGTGAATTATGAAGTTGGTGTCGCCCGCCTCGGCTTGGACGTTGGCGAAGCCGCCGCGCTGATTGTTGGCGGAGAAGCGGACCGTCCCAAGACAGAGGTTAGTAAAGGAGAAATGACCTTTGGCATCACTTTGGCCATTCTGGCCGTTCTGCTTCTCGCCGTAGCAGTAGAGATAGGCGCCACGGACCGGCTTATCGTCGGCGTCAAGCACGAAACCCGCAATGCGCTGGTCGGCTACCAGGAGTTGGAAGGGGTCAAGTTCGACGCGCCGATTCTCGCCCTCTCCCGTGTCCGCATTATGCGTGTCCTGGCCGTAACCCTTGGCGCTGACGGTAACACTGAACCCGCGACTGGCCGGGAGCCCCTTAATCTCGAACTGCCCCTCGGCGTTGGCGCGGATGCTTTGGCCGATCGGGGAACTCATCTGGCTGGTGCGGAACAGGAGCATGGCCTGGGCATTGGTCAGCGGCTTGCCGTTGACGTCGGTGGCATGTCCGACGAGGGTGAAGCCCGGGGCGAGCCGCAGGGTGGCGTTGGTGGCCTCCTCCTCGACATCCAGGGCGACAGCCAGGTTGCGGTTCGGATCGCGGGCGAGGATCACCCGCTGGGAACCGGACCCGCCCCCGAATTGGTTGGGATCGAACGTCAGTACGAACTGCCCCGCCTCATCCGTCTTCTTTTGGGCATTGGAGAAATCGGGGAAGAAGTTAACAGCGACTTTCGCGGCGGGCTTCCCCTCGGCATCGAGCACAACGCCTTTGACCTTCTGTCGGGGCCGGCTGTTGGCGCCGCCGAAACCGGCCTCCTGGGAGCCGAGGTGGATCGTAATATTGGTGTCCCCGCCTTCGGCGGAGACGTTGCCGCTTTGACCGCCGCGCGGATCGTTGGCCATAAGGCTGATGGGTCCCGGGCAAACATGGTCGAAGGTAAACCGCCCCTTGGAATCAGCTTTGCCGCTGAGTTGAGGCTGCTTTTCGCCGCCGAAGGTGTTCACGAATGCGCCGGGAACGGGCTTGTCGTCGGCGTTGAGCACCACGCCGGCAAGGCGCAAGTTGGCCGCAGTGAGTTGAAATGTCTCGAGTTCCACGCGGCGGGTCGCGGTATCGGCGGCCTCAATGTTCCGGTTATCCTGGCCGAAACCTTTGGCGGTGACGTTGACCCCGTAGTGGCGCCCTGGAGGCAGGCCCGGGATCTCGAATCGGCCCTCGGCATCGACTTTGGTCGGCGGACCGAAGGACGAGCCCATGTGCTCAGTCCAAAACGTGAGCATGGCTTCGGCATTGGTGACCGGCTTGCCTTCGAGATCAGTGACCCGGCCCGCGAAGGTAAGGCCGGGTTCGAGCCGCAGGTCGGCGTTGGTGGCATCCTCATCGAGGTCGAGCGCGGTAGCCCGCTGGTGGTCCAGGTCCCGGGCAATGATCACGCGGCGGGAATCACCTCCGCCATATTGGTTGGGATTGGATACCAGCGCGAACCGCCCCGCTTCGTCCGTCCGCTTTTGGGTGTTGGAATAATCGGGGAAGAGCCTTACCACGACGTTGGAAGCGGGCTTGCCGTCGACATCGAGAACAACGCCGTTGACCTTCGGCCGACGCCGGGCGTTGCCGAAACCGAAATTAGCCTGCTGCAAGCCGACTTGGATGGTGACATTGGTATCCCCGCCTTCAGCGGAAATGTTGCCAAATCCGCCGCCGCGCGGGTGGTTAGCTGAGAGGGTGATCGGGCCTGGGGCGACATGGTCGAAAGAAAAATGGCCTTTGGCGTCGGTTCGTCCATTGATCTGGGGCTGCTTGTTCCCATAACCGTTAAGCATGGCGCCCGCGATCGGTTTGTCGTCGGCATCCACGACCACGCCGGCGAGGCGCAGCGTAGCCGGGGCCAGTTGGAAGGTCTCCACCTGGACCAGGTTGGTGTCCGTTTCGGTATCCTCAACCGTCTTGGTGTCCTGGCCAAAGCCGGTGGCGGAGGCGGTTACGAGGTAGCGGCCGCTTCGGGGGAGATTGGTGATCCGAAACTGGCCCTGCGCATCCACTTTGCTTGGAGGACCTAAAGAGGATGACGAGTTGCCGGTCGAGAATTGGAGCATGATCTGGGCGCCGGCGATCGGCTTGCCGTCCGGGTCGGTGACGCGACCCGCGAGAACAATACCCGGCTCGAGCCGTACGGTCGTGTTCGTGGCATCCTCTTCCACCTCGAAGGCTACCGCGAGATTCCGGGTCGAATCTCGGGCGATGATCACTCGCGCGGAGTTGGCTCCGCCGAACTGGTTGGGATTGGCGGTGAATTCGAAACGCCCCTGGGCATCGGTCTTCTTCTCTCCCTGTTGGAAGGGAAGGAGCAAAACGGTGACGTTGGGAGCGGGTTTGCCCCCCGAATCAAGCACCTTCCCGGTCAGCTTGAGGCTCGTGGCCTCGGCGGCCGGGGGCTCAAAGGAAAGGGTCACGTGGTTGGTCTTGTTCATTTCGACGCTGACTTGGCCGACCGACGCGGATCTCCCATCTTTTTGCGCAAAGACCTGGTAATCACCCGGGGTTAGGCGAAACATGGCAATCCCCTTTTCAGTGGTCTTCGCGCCCGCCCCACCCCCGGCCGCGGAGGCATTGACGAAGGCGCCGGGGACCGGTTTCTCGTCTGCGGAGTTCTTGACCGTAGCTTGGATCCAACCGCCGGGCGTCAGGGTGAGCCTGGCCTGACGATTGGTGGCGCCAGCTTCAACGGTGACCGATTCCGGGTCGCCGACGAGGTCCGGGGGCTCGTTGGTACCGAGCCGGGCTTGGAGTTGGTATTCGCCAGCCTGGAGGTCCACGAGGCGAAACGTCCCATCCGAGCCCGAGAGGGTCGTAAGGGCGGAATCGTCGCCAAAGCCTTGAGTGGCAATCGTGACGCGAGCGCCGACCACCGGCGCCGCCCCCTCCAACTTCACCACGCGACCTTCGATCGCCCCTGCGGGTTTGAGCGTCAGGACGATATTCGACTGTCCGGACTCGATCTCCATGAGCGAGGGATTCATGAAGGCGCCGCCTTCGTGAGGGCGATCGAGAGCCATGCCGGGCTTGGTGATAGCCAGGTCGAGTTTCGCGCCCTCCGCGAGACCCTCAATCTGGAATTTCCCGTCCGCGCCGGTGCGCGTCGAAAAGTACCGGCGGCTCAGGCTCGGAGGAAGAAACGACCACCCCATCGGACTGTCTCCAATGGCCCGAATCGCGGTCTTTACCCACACGACCGCGTCGCCCACTGGTTTCCCAGCGGCATCCTGGACCACGCCGGAGACCGCCTTGGGCGCGGTAAAGGCAAGCTCCACCACGGCCTCAGTTTGGTCGGGCGCTTGGCCGGCATACCATGCGCCCCAAATGCGCGGCAAGCCGGGTTTACTCGCCACCAGAACGTAGTAAGCCTGATTGGTGCTCGCGAACGCGACGACTCCCTTGCCGTCGGCAATGTCGCGGCCGGCCGCTTGCAACGGCTCATTCGGCGTTGAGGCGACGTTCAGCAGGAAACGTTCGACCACCGCCCCGCTGACGGGCTGGCCCTGGGCGTCGAGCACCTTAACCTGGCATTTGAAAATCGTGTTGGTTTCGGCCCGCAACCCCAGGACGAGCGCGAGGAAGGTGGTTATCAATAGCGCCTTTTTCATAACAGCAGAGAGTGTATCAGGTTTCATTCGATCGATGGATGAAAAAAAACGATTTGGATTACTTAAGCTCGCCGAGCTGGGCGTCCAGATCGTCCAGGCTGAAACCCTCGGCGATCACCCGATGGGCCTTGTCGGCGAGGATCAGCCAAGGCAGAGCGCCCGCGCCCCAGGCGACGCGCGCTTTGTCGGGGTCCTGTTTGAGCCGGACTACCGGGAAGGTCGTGGCGGCCTCCTGCTTCCAAGCGGCAAAAGCCTCTTCGGCCATCTCGCCCGAATGGAGAACCAAAACCGCGAGGCCCTTTTGCTTCAGGGCGGGGGCCTGGTCCCCGAGGAGGCGCAGGACGCGGCGACAAGGGCGTTGCTCGGCGTCGATGAGCAAAGCCAGCACGGGCTGATTGGTGGGGGCGTCGACGGAGGCAAAGCCGGCCGCGACCAAGTCGGGGAGCGGTTTGCCGCGGAGGCGGGCGGGAGTGGAAGCCATGAGGGGCCGTGCGCCGGAAGCGCCAAGATGAAGGATAATGTTCGTATCGCCCCCTTCGACTTCGGCGCTGGCGAAGCCGCCGCCCCGGTGGTTGGCGGAGAGGCGGACCGTTCCGACGCAGATCTTGTCGAACACGAAACGGCCTTTGGCATCGCTTTGGCCGTTCTGACCGCCCTGCTTGTCGCCGTAGCAGTTAATCCACGCGCCGGGAACCGGCTTATCGTCGGCGTCCAGCACGACGCCGGCGATGCGCTGGTCGGCGATCCGCAGTTGAAAGGGGTCCAGTTCGACACGCCGTTTGTCGCCTTCGCGCGTATCAACATCGTGCGCGTCCTGGCCGTAGCCATTGGCGCTGACGGTGACGGTGAAGCCGCGGCCGGCGGGAAGTCCCTTGATTTCGAATCGCCCTTCGCCATTGGCGCGGACGGTTTGGCCGAGCGGAGAACTCATGCGATCGGTGCGGAACATAAGCCGGGCCAGGGCGTTGGCGAGCGGCTTGCCGTTGCTGTCGGTGGCGCGTCCGCTGAGCGTGAACCCCGGGGCAAGTCGGAGGGTGACGTTCGTGGCGTCCTCATCAAGATCCTGCGCGGCCGCCAGGTCGCGGTCAGGGTCGCGGGCGACGAGGACGCAGGGGGAATCGCCCCCGCCAACACGGCTGGGATCGAGCGTGAGGACGAACCGTCCCGCTTCGTCGGTTTTCTTTTGCAGGTTGGAGGAATAGGGCAAGAGACTGACGACGACCTTGGCGGCGGGCGCGCCATCGACGTCGAGGACGACGCCATTGATTCTCGGGCCGGACGGAGAGTTGACGACAACGGCGTTGGTTTCGGCCCGCAGCCCCAAAGCCAGAGTCAACAAAGTCGATAAGCAAAATGCCATCTTCATCGTCTAGCCGTCATCCAAAATTCAGTCCAACCGTCGGCGAACCAGGCGCGGCCTCAACCCGCAGGGTTGGCGAATGGTAGTCGGAAGTCGCAACCGAGCGAGGATCTCTGGTAACCGCCCACTCTCATTTACGCGCCCTCGATGGGTGCTGGAAAACTGCCACTCCTGCCGGGGTGGTTTGGGCGGGCGCATCGGCAGTCCGGTGGCATGGCTCCGCTCAACCACCAGCTACCCGATGGCAACCTTCCAGCTTGGGCGCGCCCGCCATTGACCGGGCGAGAAACCCAACGGAACGGCAAGTAAAAACTCCCGCGCTATCCGTCAACTACTGGCTCGCCTGGGTTATTGTCTCGGGGCGTCAGAAGCCGGGATCGGTTTCTCCACCGCGGCCCGCTGTCCGGCCGCGGAGTAGAAGACGACTTCGCTTAAGCCGACTTTGCCGGTATTTTCCCAGGTGACGATATTCTCGAAACGAACCTTTCTAGCGGTAACGCCGTTGAGCTTGAACAGCGCCGGTTGGTCATAGTCCTCGGTGCCGTCCGCTTCGGGGAATTCCGCGCCGGACACGACCGTCCGCCAAGTGTTGCCATCGGCGGAGACAGCGATGTCGGCTTTGCGAATCCCGTCGGCAGTTTGCCACGGTAAGTTGTAATTCCAAACCTGGATCGCGCCGAGCGCCGCCGTTTCCGCGAGCTCAAACTCGATGGAAAGGCCCGGCGCCAGCGCGCCGCGCCACATGGCGGCAGGATCGATGCTATGTTCCAGGAATCCGTCCTTCCGTCGGTCCGACAGCCCCGAGCCATTGATGAGGGCTTGGAGTTGGGTTTCCTCCGCTTCCGGGTGGAGATGCGCGGCGGCCACTCGCACCTCGGGACCCAAGACCGGCGGCTTCCGATCTTTGGCCTTGAGGGTGAGCTGCCGGGTCGCCACCTGGAAAGGGCTGGTGAAACCGACGGTTGCAATCACAGGACGTTGGACCTTCTTGGGCTCTCGCCATGAGAGCGAACAGACGCCACCTCAGCCAAACTCGAAGGAATTAGTGTAGCGGTAGGTCCCGTCCAGGCTGGTGAGCGTCAAGCGCGGCGGTCGGGGGTTCTGCGCACCTTTGGTGATCCCAACGGTTTCATTGTAGTGACCTTGAAAACGCAAGCTGAAACCGACTTCGCCGCGGGCTTCGCTCGCCATCAGCGCCAGACGGACCGGCTCGCCGACCGTGAGCGCAACCGGTTTATCGGCCGCCACCACGAAGTTGGCGGCGTCATTGAAACTCTCGCCGCTCATCCGCCAGGACTCGCCGCGATCATCCTTGCGGTTGATCACCCAGGAATGGATGCGGTACTTGCCGACAGGAAGGGAAAACTCACCCTTCGCGGGTTTGCGCTGAAAGTGACCATTCTCGCCAACCGCCTCGAATTCCGAGACCGTCTCGGAAATTCGGACCACCCCCATTTCGACATTTTCGGCCTTTTGAAGTTTGATGAACGCGCCGTCGCGGGCGACCTCGACGCGGTAGAGTTGGTCATCAACCTCCAGCATCTTGCCCAGGAACCGCTCGCTCACTTTGTCGCTTTCAATGCTGATGCGGTCGCAGTCGTCGGGGCGGGTGGCGAGGTCATTGAAGACCCCGTTGATGTTGGCATCAATGAGTTCGACGTGGCGTTTCTTGCCGCCGATGTTGACGGTACCCCCGTAGTAGCCGCCCGATTCGGCGAGCAGCCGGGTGTCTTGATCGCCATATTGCATGAAGCGGAGCACGAGGTGGTAAGTGACGGGACCGTCCTCGCCTTTGAAAACGAACCGGAGTGAATCGAAAACCGCGCTGTTCGGGTCGAGTTGACCGCACTTGATCGGAGTTTTGTCATCGAGCCGACCGTTGCCCGTGCTATCAACGTACACTTGGTCGCAAGGACCGGACTTGCGCGTGCGATTAAAGGCCAGCCAGCGGCCCTTGGGGTCCAAGGGCGTTTCCCAGTGGGCAAAGAACGGCTTCGCATCCAGCTTGGGCAAGGCCACGCCGGCAGGCGCGTTGGTCGTGAGATTGAGCCAATGGTAGGAACGTCCCTCGCGCGCGATGTGGTATTGGAGCCATTGCTCCTGTTGAGCGAATGCCGCGCTCGCCAGGACCAACCCGCTCGCGACCGCCCCGAGGCTTTTCCATCTATAAAGTTTCATAGTGTCGCCTAATCATTTGGAGTCTTCAAGTAAGCAGGGAGAGTGTCAAGTCTGCAAAAATCATGTTGCCGCGCCGGTTCGAACCTCGGTTGGAACTTCCGCCGAGGATGGGATCATGGGCGGCGCCGCCGACTCCAACCCTAGTTTCAACAGGCGCTGGAGACGGCTGCGATAAAAACCGTTCCCAAAGGACAGGAACAGAAAGGCCGCCACCGGGAGAAAGGTCGCGGCGACGACGCCCAGGAGCGGGAGGAGCAGATTACTTACCCAATCGGAGGGACCGTGGTTAGCGACGAGAGCGAAGATCACGAACGGCGCGGCGATGAGCGACCACAAGCCGAGGAACATCCCCAAAGCGCACCCGCACAGCCGCATTGGCCGATAGCGTTTGCGGCAGAATAAGGCGGCCAGGATCAACCCGAGGGCCAGGACGAAGACGCCCATGCCGCCGATGATGGCCACCAGCCAGGTTTGAGGATCCGCTGCCGACAAATCCTCGCTGAAACCGAACCAAATGCCGCCGAAAGCGCCGGCCACCAGCAGGAGGCCCAGGAACGTCAGTGCGCGATGCCTCGGTCCAAGGTAGGAACCGAGCAACCAGGAAGCCGCCAACCCGAAACCCAGCAGCAGCGTAAGATCGCCATAAACCTGATTCAACGGGGCGGGCAGCCAATCCAAATAACGGGGCAGCATCCCCGCCAGGAATGCCAGCGCGCCCAGGGGCGCCCAAATCAGCCAGGCCTGGGCGCAACGATTGGGTTTAACCATGAGCAGAGCCAGAATGGCCAGCCACGGGATCAGCGGGGGGATGATGCTCGGGGCCGTCCAGTGATAGGACGCAGGGGGACCATCCTTGCCTCCCAGCCCGCCCAAGTCGGCGGAAGCAACGACTGTGAGATCACCGGAACTGGTCAGAGGTACTCGCCATGAGTACGAGCAGGTGCTGCCTCAGCCAAACTGGAATCGACCGGAGTCGATCTTCTTCCCGGCCCGAAACACGGCGAACTCCGGTTCCTTGCGCTGCCCCTGCAACTCGTAGGATTGGCCTCCCGCGCCAACCAGTTGATAGCTCAGCCGGAGGTTCTTGCCGCTGCGGTCGACGGTGACGGTGTTGGTGAGCGGCCCGCCCGCGGCCAGCACAACCGGGTCAGCCCCGCCCACGATGATCTGAGGGTTCGTCGCCACGCCATATACTTGACGGTGCGCTTCCACGCCTCCCTGCTTGAGGGTGAGGCCGAAATGGTACACTCCCCGCGGCGCCTTCTCCAATACCCCCGGCGCATCGAGCACCACGGTTAGGGACGGGTTGCTATCGCGCGTCAGCACCAGCCGGTTGACGTATTTCCCCGTCAGCCGAAGGGCGCCCAATTCCGAGGGTTGCGGGTTCAGTTCAAGCTTGTATCGGGGGGTGCCCGCTTGCTGGAAGAAAGTCCAATCCAGGCGATAGGTCTGCCCGGCGAAGAAGAGGTCGCGGGTAAAGGGGAAGCCGGTCAGGGAATTGTCTTGGACCGAAAGGTATTGATTCCGGGCGCTCCACGGACGGAGGGCCAGAAAGCCGCCTTCAGGCGATCCCAGCCTGCCCGCCAGGTTATCCACCAGGACCAACTGGTAATCGTGGTCCTGGAACGTCGCTTTAGCGTCCCAACAGTAGCGACTCCCAGCCTGGATAATGATGGGGCTGGCGTAGGTGTATATACCCAAATCCACCAGCGCGCGCTGGCTGCCGGCGTCGGTCTTGAAGGTCAGCGGGATCTTCAGAAACGGCTGATATTGAGCGCCGACGTAATTGGCGACGGGGCAGGAAAAGACCTCATTCGCGTCGTCCGTGAGGTCCTGGTTGCGGTTAAGATCCAGGTAGAGCTTGCCCTGGGCGCCGTCGAAGATAAACGGGATAAACTGGTCGGTGCTGTTGCCGAACTTGAGGATGCCCCGCGTCACCTTGCGTCCGCCAAGATTCGGTTCTTTCTTAAATGGGGTGGGTTGGGGCGTGTACGAGACGCCGAAATTGGCCACGGGAGCGTCCAACTCCCGGTAATCGAGAAAGAGGGCCTGGGTCGGCGGGAGTGTGGAAGGAGCCGAGTCCGAAGTCTGGGCCCCGCCGACGAAACTGCAGCCGCCAAGCCAAACCGAGCCGGCCAACATCAGTAACGCCGTTCGAGCGCCTCTAAATCCGCTCTTCATGCCTCAAATTCCTTCGACACGCCCACCATATTACAATCTATAAGACACCGGCGGAAGCAATACGTTTCAACAAAATTTTACGCATCCCCGTGGCCGGCCGATCCACGGATCCCCAGCAGGGACAGTTTGTCCCGGTATCGGCGGCTGAGCGTCAAAGTCGCGCCGTTGCTGAGTCTAAGCTCGTAGCCGCCATAGAGCATTCGGCGCAGTTTTTGGATCCGTTTTGGATTGACCATGACGGAGCGGCTGATCCGAACAAAGGTCTCAGCGGGCAAACGCACTTCAAGCGCGTTCAGGGTCTCGCGCAGCAGATGGGACCTGGAGCCCACGTGCAGTTCCACATAGTTGTCGGCCGATTCGATCCAGTCAATGTCCTCCAGGGGCACCCAGACGATGTAAGGCCCGGTTTTCACGGCGAGACGGTCCAACGGCTTGGGCCGCGGCCGCAGTTGGGTCAAGACGTTCGCCTGCGCTTCCGCGTGAGTTCCGACGCCTTTGTGCCGGACCCGTTCCATCGCATGCCGCAGCGCGGCCTGAAACCGTTCGCGATCGAAGGGTTTAAGCAGGTAATCCACCGCATGGACCTCGAAAGCCCGCAAGGCGAACTGGCCGTGCGCCGTCACGAAGACGATCACCGGCATGGGCTGGGTCCCGATGGCATCCAGCACGCCGAAGCCGTCCAGTTCCGGCATCTGGACATCCAAAAACACCAGGTCCGGCCCGGTGTTCCGGATGGCGGCGACCGCCTCGGACCCGTCGGCGCACTCGCCGATGACTTCGATCTCGGCCTCCGCCGCCAAGAGGTGGCGCAGGCGGTCGCGGGCCAGCGGTTCATCATCTACGATCAAGGTTCGAATCTTCATGGGTGTGGACGTCGGAACAAAATGGAAGGGTCAGCCTGACCATGAGGCCGCCCTCCGGAGGACTGCGGAACTCGAAACGGTGGGCCTCGCCGTACAAAGCGCGCAGCCGGGCCCGCGTATTGGCGAGCCCCACGCCATCCACCGGGGAGGGCGAGGCCAGGCCGCCGCCATTATCATGCACTTCCAAGGCAAGCTGGTCGGCCTCGCGTCGCGCCAGCAGCCGAATCCGACCGGGCCGCGCATGCGGCTCGATACCATGCCGGATCGCATTCTCCACCAAGGGCTGCAGGATGAGGTTGGGCACTCTGGCTTCAAGGGTTTCAGGCGCGGCGCGCACTTCCACCTCCAATCGGCTGCCAAAGCGAACATGTTCGATTTCCAGGTAACGCTTCAAGAACTCCAATTCCTGGCGCAAGGAAACTTCCTGCGTTTCCGTGTTTTCGAGGGCGGCCCGCAACAACTCGCTCAAGCGGCTAATCATCCGGTCGGCCGCCTCCAGGTCTTGATGCATGAGCGCGGAGATCGAGTGGAGGCTGTTAAACAGAAAATGGGGATTCAACTGCATCTGGAGCGCCTGGAGTTTTGCCTGGGCCAGGCGCTTTTCCAGCTCGATGGCCCGAAGTTCGCGCTCCCGATATTTGCGATAGAAATCGAACGCGCAGGCCACGGCGACCATGACCCAGTAAATGAGGAAATTGAAATGCCAGGTCTTGACCAAGAGCGGCCGGAACGCCTCCGCAAAGGACGCCTCGCTTTGCCAGGCGCCCACCCACGCCCGCAGGAGCATGTACGCCAGCGAAAAGAGGGCGCTGCCCACGAGATGAAACGCCAGGGACCGGCCGCGGGTCCCGGCTTCAAAGTGGAAGGTCCGGGCCAACCGGATCACCGGCACGGACAACAGGGCGAAGACATACCAATCGCCTAGGGCATAGTTGATGGCCTGCCGCCAGGTAACCTCCAGACCCGCCATGGAGCTGGAGATATGAAACTGGCAGGCGAAGGAAAGGCCGATCAGCGTCCAAAAGACAAAACCGATCAGCCATTTCACCCATCGGATTTGAAGGGCCGCGCCAATTGTCATATTGCCTGCCGGGTAAACACGTGTTAAAGCATAAACGAGTCCGCGATGACGAACAAATCTTCTCTCCCCCACCCGGAGTATGCGCCCATCCGGGACCGCTCCGGGTTCCGACCGTGGTTTCTGGTTTGAAATATGCCGGCTAAGGTCGAACTCGTCCCCCCCTCCCCCGGCTGGCGCCTGCTGGCGCTCGCGTGGTGCCTGGTCGGGGGAGTCTCTCTCTTTGCGGCGCCGGGATCAACCGCGGAAATCCCCGTCGCGAAATTCACCGATATCACCCGCGACGCGGGGATCGCTTTCTCGCATGTGAACGGCGCCTATGGGGACAAACTGCTGCCAGAAACCATGGGCGGCGGCGTGGCGTTTTTTGATTTTGACAACGATGGATTCCAGGATTTGCTGTTCATCAATTCGTGCTATTGGCCGGGCCATGTCCCCGCCGGGACGTCGCCGCCGACCATGGCGCTCTATCGCAACGACGGCCATGGCCATTTCACCGATGTGACCAAGGGCTCCGGGCTGGAGCTCACGGCCTACGGCATGGGGGTGGCCATCGGAGACTATGACAACGACGGCTTGCCCGATGTGTTCATCACGGCGGTTGGCGGCAACCACTTGTTTCATAACGAAGGCGGCGGCAAATTTCGCGATGTGACTCAAGAGGCTGGGGTCGGCGGATCGCCCGACACCTGGAGCAGCAGCGCGGCTTGGATCGATTACGACAACGACGGCCGGCTCGACTTGTTCGTCTGCAATTACATCCGTTGGTCCCGCGAAATCGACCTCGCCGCGCCCTATGAGTTGCCCAATATTGGCCGGGCGTACGGCCCGCCTCGGAACTTCCAGGGCGCTTTTCCCTACCTGTATCACAACGACGGCGGCGGCCGCTTCAGCGACGTCTCCGCCAAGGCCGGCATTCAGACCCGACATCCCAGCACCGGCCTGCCGATGGCCAAATCCCTGTCCGTCTCCCCCGTGGACGTGGATAACGACGGTTGGATCGACCTGGTCGTGGGCAACGATACCGTGCAGAACTTTCTCTTTCACAACGAGCGCGATGGCACGTTCAAGGAGATCGGCGCGCGCTCCGGCGTGGCCTACGACGCCTACGGACTCGTGCGCGGCGCCATGGGCATCGACTCGGCCCGGTTCCGCAAAGACGACCGGCTGGGCATCGCCATTGGCAACTTCGCCAACGAAATGAACGCCCTCTATGTCGCTCAACGCGATTCCCTTATGTTCGCCGACGAGGCCATCAAGGAGGGCATGGGGCCCGCCAGCCAAAGCCTCTTGAAATTCGGTTTGTTCTTTTTCGATTATGACCTGGATGGGCGGCTCGATGTGCTCACCGCCAACGGACACCTCGAACCCGAGATCCACCGCGTCCAATCCAACCAGGAATACCGCCAACCCGCCCAGCTTTTCTGGAATCGCGGCGATCTCAAAGGCGGGTTCCTTCCCGTGCCGGCGGAGAAATGCGGCCATGACCTGCTCAAGCCGATCGTGGGTCGAGGCTCCGCTTTCGCCGATATCGATGGCGACGGCGACCTCGATGTCGTCCTCACGCAGATCGGGGGCCCTCCCTTGTTACTGCGCAATGACCAGACCACGGGACATCGCTGGATTCGACTGAAGTTGGTCGGAACCAAGAGCAATCGCGACGCGATCGGCGCCTGGATCAAGGTCCGCGTGGACGGCCAAACTCTTTGGCGTCAAGTGATGCCCACGCGCAGCTATCTGTCGCAGTCCGAGTTGCCGGTCACCATCGGGCTGGGCGCCAGTGGAAACATTGAAGCGGTGGACATTCTCTGGCCGAGCGGCCGCAGCCAAACGATTCCGCCGCCTCCCACGGGCCGTTTAACCGTGGTCACCGAGCCGCGATAGGAAATCACGCTTCTCTGCGCTGCCCGTCTGCCGCCTGGCTAGCTTCCCGCTGCGGAAAGCTCCTGTTCAGAGCGTAGCTGCCTTGGACCGTCTGAGCCTCATGGAGCGACTGTTCCACCGGTTCCACTGGACAGCGCGGCGAAAATCGATGTTGAATAACCTCCGCAATGAAGCGCAATGAAATGGTTCTGGGATTGAGGAATGCCCTGCTGGCCGGCTGCCTGGTTTTCGCCGGATTGAGCTGCGCCCCGGATTCGCCCAAGACACCCGAGCCGAGCCAACCGGTGGTCACCTTCAAGCCGCAGGAGATGGCGGACGCCCTGCATGCCGTGATCGCGGCGGACCGCGAGGTCTATGCGCGCCTGGTGATCCAACCGTTCGGTGCCGCCGGCGGGACCAACGGTTCGCCGCTCATGCCCCCGCATTTGTTGCGTCCGGCTTCGGAGTCGGTCCAAGCCCAAGGCGCCGAATTCCATTACATCGCGCGTTCGCTCTGGCCGATCAATCCCAAGGATACGCCGGAAACGCCCACGGAAAAAAAGGCCCTCGAATACCTGCTCGACCACGCGAACGCCAATTTCTACGGAGAGGAATCCCTGGGCGGTCGGCGCTATTTCACCGCGGTCTATCCCGATCGCGCGATCGCGCCCGCCTGCGTCACGTGCCACAACCAGCACCCGGACAGTCCCAAGAAGGATTTTAAAGTGGGCGATATCATGGGCGGCATGGTCGTCCGCGTGCCTCTGGAATTTTGACGGCGGGCGCGCCCGGGCGTCCGGGTCTCGCGCGATTGCCTGAGCCGCAAGGGCATCGGCCTTAGGCCGCCGCCTTCCTATCGCCCTTGGGTTTGGGCGTCAGCCACGCGAAGCCGATGCCGGCAACGAGGCCCGCGGCGTGTCCCTCCCAGGAAATCGCCGCCGAGGTCGGCAGAATGCCGCGCAGCATTCCCCAAAAGCCGACGATACAAACCAGCGAGATGAGAAAGGTCCCGATCGTGCGGCGGAAAAAGGCCAGCGAGGCCAAATAACCAAAAAGGCAGAATACCAAGCCGCTGGCGCCGATATGGCAAGCGGGCCGGGCCGCCAGCCAGGTCAGCCCTCCGCCCACCAGGATGCCGCCCAAGACGACCATGATGAACTCCAGCCGGCTGCGGCCGCACAGAATCCCGCCGAGAATCAACAGGGGAAGCGTGTTCGCGGTCAAGTGGCGAAGAGACGCGTGAAGGAATGGCGCCCAAAGAATGCCCGGCAAGCTCGCGACCTGCCGGGGGATGATCCCATGCTGGTTCAATTGGCCGTGCCACAGCAGCATGTTCGCGCCAAAAACCAGCCAGCAAGCGGCGATCAAAACGAGGACCGGCGAAAGTCGTTTTAGCATACCCAGCACACCATACAGGCGAATCTCGCCTCCGACGATTACAAACCGCTCGCGGGGTTGGAATCCAGAGCCCCATTGGGGCCGCATCTTGTCATTTGGGCCATTGGTTTTCGAGTGCGGCCAGTTGCTCGGACAAGGCAACGTCCAGAGCCAGCCGGCGCCCAAAGCGCGCCAGGGCCTGGCTCGCCACCACGTAGTCCAGTCCACGAGCCAACGGGCCCAACTCGGTTAACCTCAGTCGCCGGACTCGCCTCCCGAGCCACAAGGCGGCGTCCCGCCCCCAGTCCCCATGACGATTGGCAAAGCCCGCCCCTCTGTCCCCCTGCGCGTGTTCCAGGGCCTCAACGATCTGGCGTATGAGCTTCCAGAAGGGGGCGTCGGCTATTCTCAACCGAACCCATCCCGGGCCCATCCCGGATGGACACGAAGGATGTCCCCTGTTATTCTCCGGGCGTCTTATTGGTTTGATGATTATGGACACGAATAAAAGTGACCCCTCGGCCCCGTCCGGCGGCGCTCCCGCGCCTTCCGACTTCATTCGCGATATCGTCGCCGCCCATGTCCGGGAAAACAAATATCCGCGCATCCAGACCCGCTTTCCGCCCGAGCCCAACGGCTATTTGCACATCGGCCACGCCAAGTCCATCTGCCTGAACTTTGGCATCGCGCGCGAGTTCGGCGGCGTCTGCAACCTGCGCATGGACGATACCAACCCCGCCAAAGAGGATGTGGAGTACGTCGATTCCATCACTGAAGACGTTAAGTGGCTAATAAGCAACTGGGCCGACGATCGCCTGGGGCTCAAACCCAAGGGCGCCACCCCCCAAGCCCAACCCGTCAATGGGGTCGCGGATTTTTGCCTCCCGCCTAGTGTTAACGCCCAACCGGCCGCCGCCTTCGAGCCCTTCTACGCCTCGGACTATTTCGAGCCGATCTACCAATACGCCCTCCAACTCATCCGCAAGGGCGTGGCTTACGTGTGCGACCTCTCCCCCGAGGACACCGACAGTTTCCGCGGCTCCCCGGAACGGCCCGGCAAGGACAGCCCGTTCCGCACCCGTTCCGTCGAGGAAAGCCTCGACCTGTTTGTCCGCATGAAGAATGGCGAGTTCCCCGACGGCGCCCGGACCCTCCGCGCCCGGATTGATATGGCGTCGCCCAACATCTGGCTGCGCGACCCCGTTCTCTACCGAATTCGCCATACCGACCACCATCATACCGGGAGCCAATGGCGCATTTACCCGATGTACGACTTCGCCCATTGCCTGAGCGATTATATCGAGGGGATCACCCACTCCATCTGCACGCTGGAATTCGAGGTTCACCGGCCCCTTTACGACTGGATCCTCCAGAACCTCGGCCTGCCCCGCCCCTTGCCCCACCAATACGAATTTGCCCGGCTCAGCCTTGGCTATACCGTGATGAGCAAGCGCAAACTCATGCAACTGGTCAATGAGCGCCTCGTCGCGGGTTGGGACGACCCGCGCATGCCCACCATCAGCGGTCTGCGCCGGCGCGGCGTCACGCCCGAAGCCCTGCGCGATTTCGCCTACAACATCGGCATTACCAAATACAACGGCGTCACCGACGTCGCCGTGCTGGAGTTTTCGATTCGGGAAGACCTGAACCGGCGCGCCCTCCGACGCCTGGCGGTGCTCCGCCCCCTCAAGGTGGTGCTGACCAATTACCCCGAGGACCAGGTCGAACAACTCGACGCCGTCAACAACCCGGAAGACCCCGGCGCGGGCGCTCGAAAACTGCCCTTCAGCCACGTCCTGTTCATCGAAGCCGATGATTTTCTCGAAACGCCTCCGCCCAAGTACTTCCGCCTGCGCCCCGGCGGCGAAGTCCGGCTCAAGTACGGCTACATCATCAAATGCGACGAGGTCGTCAAGGATGCCACGGGTAAAATCATCGAACTTCGCTGCACTGCGGACCTGGGAAGCAAGACCGGGGGCCCCACTTCCAGCCGGAAAATCAAGGGCACCATCCATTGGGTCAGCGCCGCTCACGCCGTGGACGTCGAGGTCCGGCTTTACGACCGCCTCTTCACGGTCGCCGAACCGGACGCGGGCGGGGACTTCAAACAGCACCTCAATCCCCATTCCCTCGAAATTCTCACCGCCAAATGCGAGCCCAGCCTTCGGGAGGCGCAACCCGGCCTGCGATACCAGTTTGAGCGTCTCGGCTATTTCGCCCTCGACAAAGACAGCGTCCCGGAGAAACTCGCGCTCAACCGCACCATTACCCTAAAGGACTCCTGGGCCAAGAAGTCGCTTTAGCGCCCGCGCTCGAATAAGTCCCGCTTCGCCTGGTGGCGGACGCGGCCAAAGCGCAGCCGATGGCTTCCGTCCCAACCCGGAGGGTTGGCAAAAGGTAGCCGGAGGTCGGAGCGAAGCGCAGACCTCCGGTATCGGATCGCAATCCTCCAAGCACCCCGGAGGGGTGCCAGAGCTCTGCCACCCTTGCCGGAGCGGGTGGGGAATGTGGAGCGAACGGCCTCTTCCCCATCCTTCTCCCTAGGGAGAACCCGCCGGAGTTCCGGGGCGCGAAGCGCGAGGTTCCGTCTTGGGGGATTGTCCCGCCGTTCCTCGTAGCGTCCCTTTTCCTAAATACCATCATGGAATCTTTGCTTCTCGCGCGGACGTTTAGTCAGTAACTCCCGTCTTCGCCGCGGCGTCTAAGGCTCCGGGCCGGCGTTGGTGGAACCTCCGAACCACCCGAAGCCCAAAGACATGATGCTACGAGCAATAATGGCGACCGTTGCGCTTGCGGCGGCGCTCGCCGCAAACGCGGCCGCGAATGGGGCGGTCTCCCCGTTCGAGCGAAATGAGCTGCCCACGTCGCAAAACCCGATCGACAAAGCCATCCTCCACCGTCTCAATGAACTCGGCATCCAGCCGGCCTATGTTTGCTCGGACGCCGCATTTGTACGTCGCGCCTATCTGGACGTTATCGGGACCCTGCCGACGGGACTGGAGGCCCGGGACTTCCTGCTCGACCAAAACCCGGATAAACGCCGAGCGCTCATCGAGCGGCTGTTGGCCCGCGACGAATACGCCGATTACTGGGCCATGAAGTGGAGCGACCTGCTCCGCGTAAGATCGGAATTTCCAATCAATCTCTGGCCCAATGCCGTCCAAAGCTACCACCGATGGATCTGGGCGAGCGTGAAGGAGAACCTGCCCTATGACCGGTTCGCGCGCGAGTTGCTCACGGCCAGCGGCAGCAACTTTCGGACGCCCCAGGTCAATTTCTTTCGCGCCATGCAGAGCCGGACGCCCCAGTCCATCGCGCAAACCGTGGCGCTAACGTTCATGGGCGTCCGGCCCGAGGCGTGGACCAAGGAACGCTGGGCGGGCATGTCCGCCTTTTTCGCCCAGGTCGGCTATAAATCCACCGCCGAATGGAAGGAGGAGATCGTCCTGTTCGATCCGGAAAAAGCGCGCCGCGAATCGACCAACCCTCCCGCGCCGGCAGCCGTCTTTCCCGACGGCCAGGCGGCGCGATTCTCCCCCGACCAGGATCCGCGCGAAGTCTTCGCCGATTGGCTGATCAATGACCGGAACCCGTGGTTCGCCGCCAACATCGCGAACCGGGTTTGGTCCTGGCTGCTCGGACGCGGAATTATCCACGAGCCCGATGACATCCGCCCGGACAATCCCCCCTCCAATCCCGAACTGCTCAAATGGCTCCAGCGCGAGCTTGTCGAGTCCCATTATGATCTCACCCACCTGTTCCGACTGATCCTGAATTCCAAGACCTACCAACTCTCGTCCCTCTCCCGGGATGCGCGACCCGAGGCGGAAGCGAATTTCGCCAGCTACCCGTTACGGCGTCTCGACGCGGAAGTCCTCATCGATGCGTTGAACCAGATCACCGGCGCGACCGAGCGCTATTCCAGTCCCATCCCGGAGCCGTTTACTTATATCCCCGAAGACCATCGCTCCATCAGCCTCGAGGACGCCAGCATTACCAGCCCATTTCTCGAGTTGTTCGGACGCCCCTCGCGCGACACCGGCTTGGAGTCCGAACGGAACAACCGCCCCACCGCCGCCCAATCGCTGCATCTCCTCAACTCCAGCCATATCCAGCGCAAGTTGCAACAGAGCAAGAAGTTCGACTTCCTAATCCAATCCCGGGAGAACCCGCGCCAGGTGGTCACCGCCCTCTACCTGATGATCCTCTCGCGTTTTCCCACCGAACAGGAACTGGGCATCGCGATCGGCTATTTCCAAACCAGCGGGAACCGAAAACGCGAGGCCGCCACCGACCTCGCTTGGGCGCTGATCAACACCGCCGAGTTCCAATACCGGCACTAGCCGCCGAGGCAGCCGTCCCAAGACCTCAGGGCGGCGCCAACTACCTTTCCGCCGAACCGCCGGCGGGTCATGGCTCGGCGAGGGCCGCTTTCTTGCGCGCCCACGTGTGGGTTGCATGGCCGTAGAAGGCCTCGGCCGCCTCCATGATGGTCTCGGAAAGCGTCGGATGCGGATGCACGGTTAAGGCGATGTCCTTGGCGGTGGCGCCCATTTCCACGGCGAGCACCCCCTCGGAAATCAACTCGCCCGCGCCGGTCCCCACGATCCCCACGCCCAGGACCCGCTCGGTGTCCGGATCGACGATCAGCTTGGTCAGCCCCTCGGGCCGATCAAAAGACAAGGCGCGTCCGGAGGCGGCCCAGGGAAATTTCGAGACTCTCACCGCAATGCCTTTGGCCTTGGCTTCCGCCTCGGACAAACCGCACCAGGCGACCTCCGGGTCGGTGAACACCACCGCCGGGATCGTGACATCCGCAAACGCGCTGTTCTCGCCGGCAATCACCTCGACGGCGATGCGCGCCTCTTTGGCGGCTTTGTGCGCCAGGAGCACCCCGCCCGCGATGTCGCCAATCGCGTAGATCGACGGGTCGGTCGTCTGCTGCTTCTCGTTGACGTGGATGAAACCGCGGTCGTCAAAGGAAACCCGCGTGTTCTCCAGGCCCATATCGTCCGCGTTGGGCGACCGTCCCACCGCGACCAACACCCGGTCGTAGAGTTCCACCACTTTCTGGTTTTCGGTCGCGAATTCCACCTGGATGTGTTTCCCGCTTGTGGACATCTTGGAGACCTTGGTCTTGAGGCGGACTTCCTTGAAGGCCCGCTTGGCGTAGGCCGCGATAGGGCGGGCGAGGTCGGGGTCCGCCCCGGCCAGGATGGTGTCCAAGGCCTCGACTAACACGACCGAACTCCCCAATCCGGCGTAGACAGTTCCCAATTCCATGCCGATGTAACCACCGCCGATCACCAGCAGGTTCTCAGGAATATCCTCCACCTCCAGGGCCTCCGTCGAAGTCATAATTCGCGGGTTCCCGAGGTCGAACGCCTTGGGCATCGCCGCCTTGGAGCCTACCGCGAGTATGGCTTGGTCGTACTGAATAAACTGCTGGCCTTGCTCGGTTTCAACGCGCAGCGTCTTGGAATCCTCAAAATAACCGCGTCCATGGATCACCTGGACGCCGCGAAGCTTGGCCAATTGGACAATCCCGCCGGAAAGCCGGTTGAGGATCGACTCTTTCCAAAGCCGCAGTTTGGCCAGGTCGATGGACGGCGGCCCGAAAGTAATCCCGCGGTGTTCGGACTCGCGCGCGGCGGTCAGGGTGTGGGCCGCATAAAGCAGGGCCTTCGAGGGAATGCAGCCGCGGTTGAGGCAAACACCCCCCAAGCGCGGATCGCGCTCGACCAGAATCACCTTCTTGCCGAGGTCCGCCGCGTAAAAGGCGGCCGCGTAACCGCCGGGGCCGGCGCCGACTACCACCATTTCTGTTTTCACTGGATCCATAGTTCTCAAGTTCTTCCATTCCCACGTTCGATGGGGCCGCCGCTCACAGCCGCGCGCTCGCTTCCTCGAAATGCTCGAACGCGCTCACCAAATCCACCACGAAACGCGCCGCGGCCCCGCCGTCGATCACCCGGTGATCGTACGATAAAGCAAGGGGCAACAGGAGGCGCGGCTCGATGACATTGTCTCGCACCACTGCCTTCAACGCGCCGCGGCCCAAGCCAAGAATCGCCACCTCGGGCTTATTCACGATGGGCGTGAAATGCGCGCCGCCGATGCCGCCCTGGTTGGAAATCGTGAACGTGCCGCCCTTGAGTTCGTCGGCGGCCACTTTGCGCTCCCGCGCCTTCCGCGCCAACGCCTCCAACTCTAGGGACAGTTCCAACAGGCTCTTCTTGTCCGCGTCCCGTATGACCGGCACGATGAGGCCGGCCTCGGTATCCACCGCGATGCCCAAGTGGTAGTAGTTCTTAAGGACAATCTCCTGCGCCGCCTCGTCCAGGCTGGCATTGAAAATCGGATGCTTCTTCAGCGTGTCCACGACCGCCTTGAGGGCGAAGGAAGTCAGGGTGAGTCGCGCGCCGCGTTGTTCGTAGGCGGCCGCGTACTGTTTGCGCAGCGCCGTCACGACCGTGAGATCCGCCTCGTCGAATTGCGTGACGCGCGGCACCGCATTCCAGTTCTCCGTCATCCGCCGGGCGATAACTTGCCGCAGCGGCGAAAGCGGTTTCTTGGACACCGGCCCCCATTTGGAGAAATCGATCGACTCTTGCGCGGGCGGGGACACGGGCGCGGCGCCGGAGGGAGCCGCCGGCCGGGGTTGGGCGGCCAACCGTTGCAGGCGCTCTATATAGGCCCGAATGTCCTCGATGGCGATTCGCCCGCCCCGATGACTGCCTCGCACGCGCGTCAGGTCAATGCCTAATTCGCGAGCCAGCTTCCGCAACGAGGGTGCCGCCGCCACCGCTTTGGCGGATTCCCCTTCCCCAACATCAACCACTTCCGGGGCCGGGGTCGGCACTTGCTCGGGCGACGGCGTTTGAATGATGTTTTCCTCCCTCGAATCCTCCACCGGTTTCGGCCGGGCCGCAGGCGCGGCGGGGATCGCCGAGGCATCGCCCAGCGAAAGGATGCGCTGGCCCACGGCGAGTTTCTCGCCCGGTTTGACGTAAATCTTCGAGACCACCCCCGCGGCGGAAGCCGGGATCGTGGCCACCGCCTTCTCGTTTTCCAACTCCAGGAGCGGCTGATCCTTCGCGATCAGATCGCCCTCCTTGACGAACAGATTCACCACCGTCCCAGAATCTGCGCCTTCACCAAGATGCGGAAGTTTCAAGTCCATAGTTCAAAGTGCGCAGCAATGTGCCTCAAAACGGATGAACTTCCAGCAAAAAAGGGGCCGCAGTGACGCGCGGGGCGCAGCCTGCATCCCCTCCCTCGCGGGCGTCTGCTTTCTGGATGCGGCGGAGGGACGCTGTCCCGCGTCCTCGCGAGGGCGCGGAACCGCGCGCAGGCCGGCTGGCTCGCATCGATCGTTTGCGCCTGGTCCGCCTACCGCGCGTCCAGGCACTCCCGGACCACCCGGGCCATTTCGGCCATTTGATAAGGCTTGCCGAGAAAACGCATCCCCGGGGCCGCGTCGCCGCCCGGTTGCGTCCACTCGGCGCTATAGCCGCTGGTGAGCACGACCCGCAAGTCGGGTTTGAGACCGCGCAATCGTTCGGCTAATTCCCGGCCGGTCATGCCCTCCGGCATGACAATATCGGTGAACAGGAGGTTGATCTGGTCGCCATGCGATTGCCAGAGCTTGACGGCCTCCACGCCGTTCGCCGCCTCGAAGACGCCATAGCCCAAGTGCCGGAGCGCCAGAGAAAGCACCTGCCGGACGCTTTGGTCATCCTCCACCACGAGAATACTCTCGTGGCCGCCGGCCAGCGGGCGGACCTCGGAAGAAGCCAGGGCTTGCGGAGCGGCAGCCACCGGCAGGTACACGCGAAAGGTGGTGCCCACGCCGGGGGCGCTTTCCACGTCAACCCAGCCGCGGTGCTGTTTGATAATCCCATGCACTGAAGCCAAGCTCAGCCCCGTGCCCTGCCCGACGTCTTTGGTGGTGAAGAAGGGCTCGAAGAGCCGCTTAAGCGTGGCGGCATCCATGCCGCAACCCGTATCGGTCACCGTGACGCAAGCGAAACTGCCGGCGCGAGCGTCGGGCTTGGCCTTGACGTCGAGGGCAGTCACGTCTTCAGTTTTCGTTCCCACTATCAGTCGTCCCCCGCCGGACATCGCATCGCGAGCGTTGAGGCAGAGGCTCGTGATCATTTGATCGAGCATTCGGCGGTCCGCCTCCACCCAAGGAGGAGGGTCCCCCGGTTCAAATCGCAAATCGATGGTCTCGCCGAGCAAGCGCGTCAATACCTGGAGCGAGTTGTCCAGCGCCTCATTGAGGTTGAACAATTCGGTACGCATCACCTGCCGACGGCTGAACTGAAGCAGTTGACGCGTCAACTCGGCGGCTCGCCGAGCGCCGTTCTCCAGAGGGCTAAGCGATTCGATCAAATCGCGATGCAGGCGCGAGTCCGCCTGCAGCAAGTCCAGGCTCAAGAGCATCGCGGCCAGGATGTTGTTGAAATCGTGCGCCACCCCGCCCGCGAGCTGGCCGATCGCCTCCATCTTCTGGGCCTGCTGCAACTGCAGCTCGATCTGCCGCCGATCAGTAATGTCCTCCAGGCATACGAGGACGCGAGACCGCCCATTGGCGCGCACCATGGTGGTCGATGCCAGCACCCGGATCTCGGTGGTTTCGCCTTGCCGCACCATCGTCATCGGGCCTTCAACCTGGCGGCAGGGCTTGCCCGTTTTGAGGGTTTGCGCCATCGCCAAGCGCAAAGGGCATTGCTGACAGGGCCGCCAGGCCCCGCAACCCAGCGCGCCGTCGCGCGCCTCCAGGCAGCCGAAGAGTTCTCCCGCGCGGACGGCGTGTTTGGCGGTCCAACTCAACGGCCCCGTCACCGCCCCCGCGGGCGTCGTGGAACACTGCGCCACGAACTCCTCCATGGCCCGGTTCATGGACTCCACTTCCTGCTGCTCGTTGACCAGGCACATCATGATCGGCACGCCATCATGGATGGCGCTCAATTCGGCCTGGCTGCGTTGGAGCGCCTCTTGGGCGCGCTTGTGTTCGGTAAAATCGATGCAGACTGACAGACAGAATCGCTTGCCCCCGGCCTCCTCCAACCATCCCTGCGACTCGAAACGCACCCAGCGCAGACCCTGCCGTTCATGGTGCAGACAGCACTCCAACGGGGAGGGCGCCCCTCCTGCCAGCACCCGTCGCACGTGGGCGTGAAAACGCTTGCGGTGCTGGGCCATAACCCGGGGCGAAAACTCGCCGCCCTTGAGCCGCGAACGCGACACTCCCACCAATTCGGTCGCGGCGGCATTGATATCCGCCAGGCGATGCTTTTCGTCAAAAAGGAGATAAGCGACTGAGGCGCGCTGAAAAAGGTCGAACGGCCGGCCGCAGGCCGAGCCCGACTCCGCCGGGATGATACGTCCATCTGGATGCCTCAGTTCCAGTTCGGTTTGGCGAACCTGGTTCTTCGGTCCAGTCGGCGGCGACTTCGACTCGCGGGTTCCAGTCTTATTCTTCATGCAGGCAGCCCGGCGCGCCATCCCCCGCCGCCCATTATCGACGGCCCGGTCAGCATGCAACACCGGTCGTTCCCCAGCACTCGCCACAGTTTCACCCCATCCCCTCGCCAAAGTCGAGCGTTTTTTTTGGGAGCGTTCCGCTCGCGATCAGCGCCCCGGGTCGCGCGCAACCTCCTCCCGCTATTTCGTCGCGCGCTCGATGGCCCAGCGCGTCGTCTCGGCATCGAGGGCGCACGCCGCCTTCTCCAACGCGTCAGCCCGGGCGGTTTCGCCGCGCTTGCGTTCGAGAACGGATTTGAGGGCGAGCGTTGCGGCCGACTCGCCGGATTGCAGTCGGGTGAGTTGGTCGAGCGCGGCGGCGGCGGCATCGAGTTTCCCCAAACGGGCTTGAATAAAGACCATCCCGAGAAATGCCGTCTGACTGGGCAACGCGCCTGCCGTGGCATGGCGAAACGCCTCCAGCGCCTCCTCGAGGCGACCGAGGGCGTCGAGCGTCGCGCCCAGGTTGTTCCACACCCCGGAATCACCGGGGATCAAGGTCAAGGTTTGCTCGTAGGCCTGTCGCGCTTCTTCGAGCCGGTTGAGCGCGAACAACACGTTGCCGCGATGATGCAGCGAGCCGGAGTCCAGCGGGTTGAGCGCCAGGCTGCGGTCAATATCCGCGAGCGCCTGCCGGACATTTCCCTGGTCGTAGCAGACGATCGAGCGAAATTGAAAATCACGCGCGAAATTCGGAATGGCGGCGCCAAACCAATTGTGCAGCGAAAGCGCGGCCATCACGCTCATCCCCGCAACCGCGCCGGCGATCGGGAGCGCGCGGCGGCGACGCAGGATCTCGATTAAAGCAACCAGCCCCCCGCCGCCCAAAACGGCCATCGTCGGCCAGATGGGATAGCGATAGCGGTCGCAGATGAGGAAGGCGACGTTGGCCGCGGAGTAAAATCCCATATAGGCCAGGACGACAAAAAGCGCGTTCCCACCGCCCCGCTTGGCCGCCGCCCAAATCGCGACCGGGGCGAGCATGAGCAAGACAAACCAACGCACTGGCAACACGCGGAGCCAGAACAGTTCCCGTTGGAGAAAGGCAAAGGACAAGTTGTTTGGCACCTCGACGTTCCAGAGCAGGAGCCAGGATTTTTTCGCCGCCAGGCGCAGCCACGCCGCCGGATCGGCCCGGATTTCGTCCATCGCCCGTCGCGTCCAGTATTTTGAAATCTCCATGGGATCGGCCTCCGGCGCGCGGCCCTGGGCGCGCCGGGCGGCGGCATACTCCGCCCGCGCCCATACTTCCACCAGATCTTGATATCGCGCGCCCGAAGCAATCGGATCTTCGCCCGGCGAAGGGCCGCCGAGAGTCTGCTGGTTCAACTCGGAAAGCCTCTTGATGACATCCACGCCGGTAAACATCCCGTCGGCCCCGCGCCTGTTGCCGAGATACAGCACCACGCCGCCGCCGTTGGGCATTAAGTGGAAATGGTTCGACTGCCTCAGGTTGAACACGCCCCAGGGGACCATCATGGCCAGAGCGCCAGCCAGGCCGAGCAAGGGCGGCCAGGCCGCGGCCTTTCCAACCCGCCGCCAACGCCACGCGGCGAACAGCGGATAAATGGCCAGAAAAACCAGGATGTTCGCGCGCGCCTGCGCCGCAAGCACGGTCAATCCGCCTGAAAACAACCAGAGCCACGCGCTCCGCGGACCCCTGGCATCGGCCGCCCGCAACACCAACAGCAGGCCGAGGCAGATCAGGAAGGTGTAGCTGGATTCAATCAGCAATTCCCCCTCGAAAAAGAGCGGCACCGGCGCCAGGAAGAACAGCACTCCCGCCGCGAGGCCGCACAGCCGATGCCGGAACACCCGCGCGGCCAGCAAGGCCACGATCCAACCGGTCGCCACCCCCAGCAGGTGTTGCGCCAGCAATGCCAACTCCACGCCTCCCGCCCCGCCGATTTTGTAAAACAACGCGACGAACAGCGGATAAAGCAGCGGCCTGAAACCGTGAAGTTCGTGGAGGTCTTGGCCTGCCAACAGCATCTTGGCCACGGTATCATAATACTTCTCGTCTAAAACCGGCGCTCCGAAAAGAGGACTGCGCGCGTGCTCGACAAAGAAACCGATCCGCGTGATCAGTCCCAGAAGCAGGAGGAAAACCAGCGCCTTCTTGAAACTCGCCGGCGACAGATCCCGCGTAAAGACAGAGCCGGGCTCATCGGGGACGTCGACTTCTTCTGGCGCCGTTCTCATGGACGGACGCGTTCAGGAGTGGGTCGCGAGCAAGTCCCTGTCAGGAGCCAGTCCGGGCCGAGTTTTCGCCAGCGGACATCATCCAACGCCACCGCTTCGCCCAGGGAACGGGCGCCCGCGCCGGCAACCGACCGCAGCGAGTCCCGGCCGCCGAGGATCTTCGGGGCGTAAAAGAAGGCGACCCGATGCGCCAGCCCGGCCAGGAGGAACGAGGCATTCACCTCGCCGCCCCCCTCGACCAGGAGGCTGGTAACATCTTCTGAACCGAGGCGGCGGAGCAGCCAAGGCAAATCAATTCGCCCACGATCCGCCCGCCCGCGTGGCGCCTGGTCCGCCCCGGCTGCCGGGGCGACCATCACCCGCGAGCGCCGTGCCAGGGCCGTCACCCGTTTGGCGGGAGCGGCTTCACCCACAACAATCGTGGTCAACTCCGCCTGCTCGTCACTCACCACCCGGGCGCTCAGGGGGGTTCGCGCGCGGGCGTCCAATACCAACCGCCGGAGCCCATTGCTCCCGCAAACGCCACTCTGGGCAGCGGCCGACGCAGGCCGAACGGGCCTCGCCGTCAGACTGGGATCATCGGCCAGGATAGTGTTTATGCCCACCAGAATGGCATCGGCTCCCCGGCGGAGCCGCATCCCGTATGCCCGCGCCTTTTCGCCGGTAATCCACTTCGACTCGCCCGACGCGGTGGCGATCTTACCATCGAGGGTCATGGCCGCTTTAACCGTCACCCACGGCGAGCGATGGACAATCCAGTGGTTGAACGCGGCATTGAGGCGCGCGCACTCCTCGGCGAGCGTCCCGCGGGCGGTGGCGATACCGGCCTGAGCCAGGAGAGGAAAGGCTCGTCCCGCATGCCGCGGGTTCGGGTCGGTGGCGCCGACGACCACCTTGCGAATGCCCGCGGCGATAATGGCCGCAACGCAGGGAGGGGTGCGCCCCTGGGTGGAGCACGGCTCCAGCGTCACGTAGAGGGTCGCGCCCCGAACCGCGCGCCCGCGCTGTTGAGCGTCGCGCAGCGCTTCGATTTCGGCATGAGGTTCGCCCGCGCGGCGGTGCCAGCCCCGCCCGATGACCAGGCCGCCCCGCACGAGGAGCGCGCCCACCATGGGGTTGGGGGAAGTCGTCCCATAGCCGCGCCGGGCCAACCGGAGCGCCTGCCGCATAAAACCGGCATCGGCGTCAATCCGCAAAGAGGGCATGGGCAAACTGCTGGGCGTCGAACGGTTGCAAATCGTCCGCCTGTTCCCCCAGGCCAATGAACTTGATGGGGAGGCCAAGCTCTTTTTGGATCGCCACGACCATGCCGGCCTTGCTGGTGCCATCCAGCTTGGTCACGACCAAACCGGTCAGGGGGACGGCCTTGTTGAATTCGCGGGCCTGGTTGAGTGAATTCATTCCGGTCGAGGCATCGATCACCAGGAGCACTTCGTGCGGGGCGCCGGGAAGCAGTTTGGCCATCACCCGATGGAGCTTCTGCAACTCCTGCATCAGATTATGCTTGGTATGAAGCCGGCCGGCGGTGTCCACAAACAAGTAATGCGCCTGTCGGGCCTGCGCCGCCGCCACCGCATCGTGGGCCACCGACGCGGGGTCCGCCCCGTACGCGCCGGCGATGACTTCGACCCCGAGCCGATGCCCCCAGAGCTTGAGTTGCTCGATGGCGGCGGCGCGGAAGGTATCACAGGCGGCCAACAAGGCTTGGTCGCCGCGGGCCTGGACCAGGCGCGCCAGCTTGGCCGCCGTGGTCGTTTTACCCGTGCCGTTGACCCCCACGATCGACACTACGGTCACCCCCTGCCCCGCTCGGACCAATTCAGAGCGGTCGGAGCGCAGGCTTCCCCTCACCTCCCGCTCGGCAATGGCGAAAACATCCAGGCCCGCCCCGCCTTGGGTTTCGTACGCCGTCCGGACCGCGGCCACGATTTGACCGGTCATGCCTGTTCCCAGGTCCGCCGCGATCAGGGCAGCCTCCAGTTCCTCGATGGATGCGGCCTCCAACTTGGGAGAACGCGTCAGGATGCGCTTAATCTCGTGCGCCAGCTTGCTGTGCGTCTTGTGCAGGCCGGCCTTGAATTTGGCAAAAATACCCATGCGGCTAAAGAAGCGATGAAATGGAGGGATGCGGCGCGGCAGCTTGAGCGTGTTGTTGGGCCGCCTTGGCTTTGAGTTGCTCGACGTACACGTAAGGCAGCCGCACCGTGCCGATGAGCGGACGGCCCCGATTCGATCCGTGGCAATCCGACCCGCCGGTGACCAGCAAATGATGGAAGCCGGCTAACTCCAGGTATTGCGCCGTGTCCGAGGGCGAGTGTTTGCTGTGGAAACACTCGATCCCGTCGAGCCCCGCCTCAACGATCGAGGGGATGACGTCGTCGGTTCGATTCAGTCCCGGGTGGGCCAGGATCGCCAACCCGCCCGCCCGATGAATGAGGTCGATGCCCTCCGTCGCCGACATCTTGAACTTCGGCACAAAGGCCGGCCGATCCTTCTTAAGGAACCGATCAAAGGCCTCATCCAGACTCGAACAAAGTCTCGCCTTGACGAGCGCCCGAGCCACGTGCGGTCTCCCGGGAGCGCGGCAGTTCGCCAGCGCGAATACAGCGTCCGCCGTTAACGGCACTTTGAGCTGGTTCAGCCGCGCCACCATCTCCCGAATCCGGTCCTGGCGCACGGCCTGGAATTTGGCGACCTCGGCCAGCAGTTTGGCATCCCCGGTGTCGATGAAATATCCCAGGATGTGGATCTCGTCGCCGGCCTGCTCGGCGGTCAGTTCCACCCCGGGAATAAACTCGATGCCGGCGCCGGCGCAGGCGGCGGCGGTCGCCGCGCAGCCCTCCAGCGTATCGTGGTCGGTTAACGCCAGCGCCGCCAACCGCTGGCGACTGGCGTGAAACACCACTTCCGCCGGCGTATAGGTCCCGTCCGAGAACCGCGTATGCAAATGGAGATCGGCGAAGGTCATGGCTGAGGCGTCGGGCGCCGCGAGTTGCCGCGCAACGAGCTCATTTCACGTCCCGGGCCGGCCGGAGCAGTTCGCCTTTGACCTTGTCCAGAATGCCATTGACGAACTTGCCGCTGTCCTGGGTCGAGAATTTCTTGGCGATGTCCACCGCCTCGTTGATGCTGACCACGGGAGGGATATCGTCCCGGTACAGCATCTCGAAGATCGCCAACCGGAGAATGTTCCGGTCCACCGCGGCGATGCGGTGCAAATCCCAATTCTTGGCGTGCTTGACGATGGTGGAGTCGGACTCATCCCGATGTTCCAAAGCGCCGCGGATCAGCGGGTCCGCGAACAGGCGCACCGCCGCCTCGTCGGTCGTTGGCGGCGGCAATTCGACCGGTTCGCCCCAGGTGGCGGGGGCCTTCTCCTCGGAGATCGCGGCCGCCCGCTGAGTCTCCCAAAACTCGGCCAGCGCCGCCTCGATGTTCTCCGGCGGGTTCAGATCGTGCTGAAACAGGAATTGTACCGCGCGTTCCCGCGCTTCACGTCGTTTGCCCATAGCTTAACCATGCCGTAAACCGGCCGCTCAAGAAATCAAAATCTTCTTCCGCGGCCATTCAAGCCTCCGCCCCCTTCGGACCCGGTCTTGAACTCGCCAAATGCAAGCAACCCGCCGGCCTTGGCCGGAAATACAGAGATCGTCTTCCGGAACGAGCGGATTTGTCCTAAATCAACGACCCGACGGCCTCCTCACCCTGCCCTCTCCTCCCGAGGAGGAGAGGGGGCGAGTCGACGCGCTTTGGTACTTCGGGCGTCTCCTGCTTTTCCACCCGCATCCGGCGTCCTCCCTCCCTTCGCAAGTCCTCGCGCGAGGGTCGGGGAGGGGAGCTTCCCTTGCGGCCCAGGAACTCTCCAAGCCGAACCGAAACGGAGCTTCGCATCGCATGGTCAAAAAGAGACATTTTGACCTTGCGTTAATCGATCCAGCCGTTGTAGAATAAGTGTTAGGCGTTGCAATGCTCCACTGGTTGACATTCTGGTTGGTCGTATTGGCATCCCTCATCGCTTACTTGTGCGTAAGTGTCGGGTTTCGTTTTCGCGCCGAGGTTGCAAGCTGGCGCGCCCTTGAGCGACAGTTTCCCGGGAGAGCCTTGGACGTTTCAGCCATTGCGCCAGCCTTGCAGGACGCGCGCGACCATTATAGCGAAGCGGCGCGTTATCGCTCGCGTTGCGCTTTCTACCGAGCCGAGTTGCTCGCGGCTGCGCGGCGGGCAGTCGCGCGCTCTTCGTATTTTAGTCGGGAGAGACACGAATACGAGAAACAAGAACACGATCCTTAAGCAAGTCGTTTTGGTAGTCTTCCTGGCCGCTGTTGCGTGGGTCGTGCTGCTCGGCAAGAGGAGACCTGCCCCAATCGGTCTGACGATGCTCGGTTGGACAATGCCGAATGACGTTGGGGACGCCAACACGTACGCCATGATTCAGATCACCAACCGTACGGCTCGCGCCCAGGCAATCGCCCTCTCTGTGCAAGCCCTGGATGCTAACGGATCATGGGATCCCGTGCCGGAGAAGTTAGTTTTGAAGCCGGGCATCGCAAACGTGATGTTCGTATTGCCTGCCAGGTCCAGTACGAACCTCAGCGTGAAATGGTTGCCCTGGTTTCCTCAACGGGGGGGAAACAATTGGCGAGTTCTCGGTGAATACGACCCAGTTGCAAGTCGGCTGGAGGGGTGGCTCGTTCAATGGGCTAACCGGTTGAAGTTGGCGTATCCATTTCTGGCGGGCGGACGGATCTCCGCTCAAGAGATCGGGGCGCCGAACCAGACGGTCCAGCAAACGGGAGCCAGCCATCCAGTTCAGCAGTCAGCTCGATCGTCAGGGTCGGTTGGCTCTGGTCGTTGACCTCGGCGTTCGGCTTCCGTGGGTTAACATAGCTTGTGTAACGTAGTCGGGCTGTTAGCGTTCTTAGTATGACTGTCGTCGTGTTGCTGTTCTTGTTGCAGGCCGCGGGAATCGGCTACGTCGGTTACGTAGTGGCGCGAATGCTCTTCGGCATGCTTTGCAGGTCCTCGATCCGGGCGCAGCCGCCGGGCGTGAATGCGCCCGCTGGCAACATGGAGCCTCAAACCACGGCGACCAGGAGCGCCTTCGCGCGGGGGTTTCGGAGAATTCACTTATACATATTCCTGGCGTTTGACCTGGCTTACAGCTCCCTGACATGCTGGGCGATATCGCCGGGTGATTGGCGTAGTTGGGACAGCCATCCGTACCGGGGCATACTGCTTACTTTTTCCGGCCCGTTCAGCACCGCAATATTTCAGCCTCGCGCCGAGCATTGGAAAACGGCCTGGGGGCTTTTTCCCTTTTTTGCCCCCTTCCTTCTATGGGGAATTGTATGCCAGCTAGTCAGACCACCATTTCAACGCGACCCGCAGCGGGTGGCCATCGCCATGTGGGTCATTGGTCTCTTGGGGTGGTTCAACGGGGGAGTCTTGTCCCTCATTCTGGCAGCGTGACCAATGGCGCAGGCGCCACGGCAACCGCTTGAGCCGAAAGCCCCCCTTCCTTCTGTTTGCGGTTGCACGGGGAGATTCGCCGTTCCCATGGCGCGTTGCCTCGCAGCAAACCCACGCCAAACCGGAACGTAGTTTCCCCTGGTTAAAAAGAAACAATATGACCTTGCGTTAAACGGACCAGCCATCGTATAAACTGCGTAAGAGTATTGGGAATGAACGACTTATGAAGCAAAGCAGGGGCGCTTCGGCGGCGCGAATAAACGAACTAGCCGTTGTAGAATGAATGTTATGCGACCACTGTTGTATAGCGTGGGTCTGTGGACACTGGCTGCCGCCATGCCCTTGACCCTGCCGGCAACCGACGGCGGTACTGTGCCCGTCAAGACGGTTGCTCCCCCTTTCAAGACGCTCAAGATCGTTGGTGACGCGCTGGTCATCTCTGACCAATTTCGGCTCGGCAGAATTAGCAGCTCAGGACCGGATGTGGTCACCAATTGGACGACCAATCTCACGTTCAGGGTCGGGGAGACGGTGCGGCGGCAAGGCGGGCAGTCAAATGAGTACTGGGAGATTCTGGCGATTACGAACGGCATGGTGAAGATGCACTACTTTGGCTTCGCCAAGGGAGTCGGCGACTTCGACGAAGTGGTCTGGATGCGCGAATCAGATCCCCCGAAGCCTCCGCCACTGGTTCCGGCAGGCTCTTCCCCACCGTCGTTTCTGACGATAAAGGCCCGGGTTGGCATGACCTACGAGGTCAGAGTATATGTTGTCAAGCTGGGCGATAACCTACCCAAGATTGCCCAGCGCCACGATCTGAGTGTCAGAGAGTTATCCGATCTCAATCCGGAGTTAGCGGGCAAAGCGTTGGCCGTGGGTCAACAGATTCGCGTCTTTGAGAAACTTAGAAACTGAAAGTGGTGCATAACAAAGCAGATGCACCGAATGAGCGGCCATCATGTCACTCCACTATTCGAACGCCCAGAGAGGCCGCTCATCGGTGATCTGCAACGTTGAACAAGATGACCTGGTCAATGACCTTCGACAAAGCACATCGCGCCATCAAGCGGGGTCAAATCGCGGCCATCGAAAAGGCGGTACCGGGAGACATCGGTGCTAATGCGGCCAATCGTTTCGGGTGGACTCTCTTGATGCTGGTCGCCCTTGAGGGAAACACCAGGCTCGGCGCGCGCCTGATAGAACTCGGCGCGGACGTCGGTTTGTTGAACAATTTCGGCGAGAGCGCGTTGTCTCTTGCAGCCCACAAAGGTCATCTCCCGTTCGTGAAGTTGCTTATATCGCATGGAGCTTCAGGCGATGTTCACCCCCACGGACATACTTTGGAGGTTTGGCTAAGAAGCGCCTCAGGGCTTCCGTCAGCCAAGATCGACGCTATCATGAACGCCGTATGAAAGACCGGTTGGACCATCGGAGTGCAGAGGGCCCCGCGGTTCCGGTTCTGTTGCATACCGGGCGCCAGCGACGCGGGGCCTCTGACCCCGACCGTTCAACTAATCCATCGAGCATGAGATCTCTCGCGGTTGTCGTTTTTTTTGGTTTACGCAACAGTCTCGTCGCTCGCACAGCTAATCGGAGCAAATGGGCCGCAGTCTTATACCCGGCCCCGTATGTTCGTCCGGGCTTATAAGGTCGATACGAACGAGTTCAGAGGCATGCGGGGGATCATAAACGCCGCGGAAGCGCTTCCAGGGGTAATTGCGTTCCGGACGTTCTCCGAGCATAAGGGCCTGGATCTGTCTCCGCCCACGGCTGTTTCCGATTCACCTGAACAGAAATTGCTGGTAGTCAGCGCGACGACGTTGAGGCATGAGGACGCGAAAAAACAGTAAACGACCCAACATGGGCCTGCGGGCCACCCGGCGATGAGCGCTACATTCCCTTCCCCAGCGCCGTTTCCAACCCGCGCCAAATCTCCTCCGGATCCTCCAGGCCGATGGACAGTCGAATGAGGTAGCGCGAGACGCCGCAGGCCTCCGCCCAGTCCAGTTCGGTGTAATGCGCCAGCAAGGTGAAGGGACAGGCCAGGGTAAACACCGTGCCCAGGCTGGGGCCTTTGCAGAAGGGCAACCGGCCGTAGATCTCCGGAGCGCGAATCTCCGCGTTGCGGGGCAGGAAAGTCACCAGCGCCCCCCAGCCGCCCTGGTCGCGGCGGACGGCCTCATAGACCTCATTGAATTCCCATTTGGGATACCAAACCCGCTCCACCGCGGGATGCAGGCGCAACCGCTCAGCCACGAGCAACCCGTTGGCATTGTGCCGCCGCATACGTTCGGGAAACCCCCGCGCCTGGGCCTCGATCACTACGGCGTCTTCGCCCCATAAAAGCTCCTCATGTTCCTCTTGCACGAACCGCTTGAGCTCGGCATAGAAGGGGGATTTCGGGTTGCAGACGAGCGCGCCGCCCATGGCGTCGCCCGTCCCGACGATGAACTTGGTGAGGCTCGTCGCCACCAGGTCCGCATAACCGCTCAGATCCACATTAGCGGGCGTCGCCACGACGTCATCGATCACCAGCGGCACGTCATGCTCGCGGAGCAACGACCGAATGCGGCGGACATCCGCGGAGCCAAGCAGCGGATTGCCGGGGATTTCGCAAAAACACGCCGCCAACGGGGTGCGATGCGCCAACGCGTGGAGATCCTCTTCGATGCGCTCCAAATCGTGCAGGAGGATGCCATCCACCCCGAACTTCCGCTGGAGCTTGAGCGTATCGACGTAGGGAAAACCAAGCTGCCCGGTGGGCCGGCCCGGCGCCCGGCGCTGCACCGCCCGCAAGGCCGCGAACTGGGCCGCCATCCCGGTCGGCGTCAGAAACACATCGCTTTCCGCGCAACCATAAAAACCGGCAAGCTGGCGGCGCAAGGCTTGTCGCACAGCCGGGGCGTCGCTTTCAATCGCCGCCGTGTTGCCGGCCAGACGCGCCTGAGCTTCCCGGCTCGAGACGATCAGGCCCGTGTGCTGCCAAAAGGCCTTCAAAGCGAGGTAGCCGGGGTCATTCGTCAACACGCCCGCGACCCCGCCCTGAACGGCCACTTCGGCCGGCTCGCCGCTCGAACGGACCACAAATTCCGCGGCCCGCCGCGCAACGGCGGTCGAGGGAAACGGCAGGCAAGGTCTCCCCTTGCCCAGCGTCGCGCTCAACGCCTCCACCAGCGGATGGATCAGAAACCGGGGATAGCCGCTCGTCAATCGAGCCATCACCTCGGGCCGCTTTTCCTCGTAGCCGACCACATCCTGCCATCGCGGCAGGGCCATCGATACCGCATGGGGGGAAGCCGGTATCGGCCGCCCCACATCCTCCGCCCCCCACACCCGGCTTGCCTGCAAATCAACAACGCTCATTTGCGGCAAAAGTTAGACTCGCGCGCCGCGAAAAGCCAAGGGGATTATTAAAGGAGGCGAAAGGCGGCCGCGGACGGCATTGCTGCCATCGGCGGCGCCGGCCGTACCCATGCGAGGCTCCGACCGCCGTCGGAACGCCGCTCTCCGGCGTCACTGCGGGCTGGCCCTAGCCGCAGGCCGGGGACGCTACCGAAGCTCGAGTTCTTCCTTGCCCTTCAATGCCTTATCGGTTTGGCGGACTTTTTCCTTTTCGTCGAGCATAAACTCCTGCACGGCGCTGCGGATGGCGGGCATGTTGTTTCTTTCCGCGCGGGCGGCCAGCGAGGCGACCTCGGGCGTGGGCAGAACCGTGGGGCGGATGAGGACAATGAGCTCGTCCCGCGTGTCTTCCTTGCTGCTGCTGCGGAAGAGGACGCCAAGCAGGGGAACATCCTTGAGGTAAGGGACGCCGGAGTTGTTTTGGCTCTTGGAGGTATTGATCAACCCGCCGAGCATGATCGTGTCGTGGTCGCGCACGGCGACCTTGGCCTGGGCTTCTTTCGAGCTGGTAACAGGCACGTCGCCGATGTTGGCGATGTTCACCGTGCCGGAAACGCTGTCGATCTTCTGATGAATGTCCATCACCACCAGGCCGTCGGGGTTGATGAGCGGCGTGACGTCCAACGAAACGCCGATCTGCATCTGCTGGATGGAAGAATAGCCGCCGTAAGCGCCGCCGCCATAGTAGCTGCCGGTGGGGTACGGGCGAGATTCGCCGACAAACAAACTGGCCTGCACGGCATGGGAGGTCTGGATGCGCGGACGTTGGAGGATCCGGGCTTTGCTATTGGAAGCCAGCGCGGTGACCGTCACATCCAGGTCGTTGCCCAGGCTGCCCAGGTAACTGAGGCCGCCGGGAACGCTGCTGGAGCCGGCGTTGGTAAGCCCGCTAAAGGGGTTGATGGGAGAGAGATTGTTGCCGTTGTTGAGCATGCCTTGGCCGCTGAAATAATTGCCGATGCCATGCGGCTTGGTCTCGACATAACTGACGCCGAAGCTCTTGGTATCATCCAGCGTGACTTCAAGGATAACCGCCTCGATGAGCACCTGGGCCAACACCACGTCCAATTGCTCGATGATCTTGCGGATGGTCTTCATGTCCTCCCGCGTGGCGTAGATAAGCAAAGAGTTGGTGCGTTCGTCCGAGATGATCTTGGTCTGTCCGATGACCTGAATATCGCCGGAACCGCCGGCGCCGCCGCCGCCCGCGCGGCCAATGATGCCGCGGATGCGATCGGTAAAGCTGGCGGAAGCGCCCCCCGCCGCGCCGCCCACCCCGCCGGTAGTCGTGCCCATCTGGTTCAGCCCCCCCGCCATGCCGCCCATCCCGCCGACGCCGCCCATGCCGCCGCTTACCCCCAACCCCCCGCTGCGCATGCCGCCGATCCCGCCGCCCATGCGAGACCCAGTCCCGCCCCGGCTGCCGCCCATGCCACCCGCGCCGCTGGAGCCGAGGGTCGCCCCCCCGCCGCCGCCGCTGCTCAGGCTGTTGAGAGCGCTGGCGATATCCGACGCCATCGCGTATTTAATCGCGATCACCTCCGAGACAAATTCGGAAGGAACCGACACATCGATCTTTTTGATCAGCTCCAACATGCGTTTCACGTTTTCGGCGAAATCGCGCAAGATCAGAATCTGGCTGCTGTCCACGGCGAGGATGGGGTTGGGGATGGTGCTGGCGAAGGGCGTCAGGGCCTGGATCATCTCGCTGGGTTTGGCGTAGGTCAGTTGCACGATGTGAGTGATATACTGCCCCATCTCCGGGAGGTCTTCGGCCGCTTCCTTGCCAAACGGCGCGCCCGCCTGGTTCGCGTTGGCCGTCGGCAGGGCTTTGACAAATTTGTCGCCGACCGGGATCATGGCGATGCCATTCATGCCCAGCACCGCATCGAGGGCTTGAATCGCCTCGTGTTTGGTCAATGGCGTCTGCGCCATGAAGGTGATCTGCGGGGTGGGCAGAGTGGCCGGCCGCAAAATGGTGCGTCCGACAAGCATGGAATAGATGAGAAAAACCTGATCCGCATCCGCCTTCTGCAGCTTGAGCATCCCGTCGGGCACCATCTCCTCGTCGCCGATTACCGCATCGAGCCTGGCGCCCGGGTTGGCGATGGTCGCCCCCGCGCCGGCCGCGGAGGCACCGGGGTTGAGGGTCCCTGCCGGGGCCGCGGCGCCGCCCGCCGCGGGCGCGGCCGCTCCGGCCGGCTTGCCGCGGGCCGCCACGGCTTGCGCTACGGCCGCCGCTGCCTGCCGCCGCGCGAGCCCGTCCCGGTTCGGCCCGGGCTCGGTGGGGGGCCCCTTGGGCGGCGGCGCGGTGGGAACGGCGGGGGGAGTTTGAGCCGCGAGACCGAGTCCGGTCAGGAGCAGAGTGAGCAAAATGGTTTTCACGGTCATTTCGATGGAGTTGCTGGTGAGGAAGCCGACGCGGCGGCGGATCCACCGCTTCCGGATTGCGGGGAGGCCCCGGGCCGAACGGGAGCCTTTTTCTGATAACTGGCCACCAGCTTGATGGTGGCGCTCAGGTTTTGCCGGGGCGCATCCGGGCGAATCCCCAAGTCCCGAACGCGGATGAGCGAAGCGCCGGAACCAAGATTATACAGGAAATTGATAAGCGCCTCCTCTGGGGAGGTGAGCGTGACGGGCTGCGAAAGCTCGAGGAAGAACTGGTTGGTCCGCTGCGTCACCCGCCCGACGCTTTGGAACCCAATGCCGGCTTGGGCCGCCATCGTCTGCACGGCAGTCTGGAAGTGCATGGCCTGGTCCTCCGCCGGCACCGAATAGCCGTCGCCCTCCATCCGCTTGATCTCCGGCTCATAGCGTTTGGCCTGTTGGATCTCGGTCCGGTACTCGTCGAGCTTTTTGTGGGCCTTGGCGATGCGGAACTTCAGGTTGCTCCAATCCGAAAAATGCGGGAAGACGAACCAGTAGTTTAACACGAGAAACAGCACGAGCCCCACGGCGACGACCAGCCGTTTTTCCGAGGGGCGAAGAGTGTCCAGATAGGTCTTCATTGTACCTCCACCCGCTTGAGCTCAAAGGAGACATTCCAACTCACCGTTTTGTTGCCGGGATTGACGCGCTGGCTGAGGGTCTCGCCCTTCGCGGGATCGAACAGGAGTTGGTCTTTGCCGCCCGGGGCTTTGCGCATGGCCTTTTCAAACGCCAGGAGCTGCTGGGCCTGGTCGGCCGGGGCCGTGCCATTGAGGCTCAGCTTCTTGCCTTCGGTGAAATTGTAGCCGTCCAGCGTGACGTCCTCCGGGAGCAACTCCGCCAGGACCCGCCAGCAGTCCAGCGAGGCATATTTGAGGTCCTGTCGGTCGGAGAGCACCCCGAAGCGGGCCTTGAGCTGGAGCGCGTTGGTATGGGCGAGCCCAAGGTCGACGACCTGGCTCTCAATGCCGCGGGTTTGGACGGTGAGGTACCCTACGGCCACCCCATAGACGGCCACCCCGAGGATGTAGAGGCCGAGCAAGAGGCCGACGCCGCCCATCCACAACCGATCCACGAACTGTTGCTGGTAGCGGTAAGCGAATTCCGGCGGCAGAAGATTGGCCTGGAGTTCGAATCGCGTGGCCCGAATTGCGGTCAGGGCGGCCAACGGCGTTGCCGCCACCGGAGTGATCACCTCGACCGGTTCTCCCAGACCCTCGCGCAGGGCGGGCTCCCAATCCGCGGCGGTTACTGGATCGGTCACCAGATGCCAGCGGGGGTTGGAGGTGAGCCAACCCTCCAGTTCTCCCGCCCACGCCATCTGCATGGCCTGCTCCTTCAATCCCGCGGCCCGCTGGGTCGCCGGCAAGTGCAGAAGGTCCACGTTGCGCAACACCCCGCCGTACCACCAGGCGGCCAAAGCCGTGTAGGCGCCTCCCACCAGCGACGGGTAAATCCACGCGCCATCCGCGCTAATCGGCGTGGCCTGCAATTGATCCAGCGCGGGCACATCGAGACGATCGGCCAGAAAACCCTGCCCCTCGAGCTGGCCGAGGAATTCCTCGACGACGTTGCGGGCGGCGATGATGACGATGACTGTCTGCTGGTTGTCCCGGGGCTTGGGCAGGATCTGCAGGCTCCAGGCGATTTGCGTGACCGGGATGGGGGAGAGCTTCTCCAATTGGAGTTCCACCATCGCCACCGTCTCGTTGAAGTCGCTCAGCGGGAGTTGGGCCACGCGCAGGAAGACGTGCTCCGGTGGCAGCCAGGCGATGTTCAGCTTACGCTGAAACAGCGTGCGCCAATCGCGCGCCACCAGGCTGGCGGGGAGGCGTTCCGGGCCCTGGATTTTGTGCTCGCGATTCAGCGCGAACGTACCGCCGCGAGCCCCGAAGTGCCAAAGCTGGCGGCCAAATTCCCCGACCTGGACCACGTTACACGAATGGACCGCGCCGCCGGCCTTGCGCCGCGCGAACTGGGACGAGACCGACGAAGTGGCGGTCGCCGTTTCGGAGGGGGCGCTCTTGGATTTTATCAACCGGGCGATGAGCATGCCGACCAGGACCAGGCCGAACACGGCGGCGGAGAGGATTTGAATAAAAGAGGGGCTGGCCCTTAACTCGCGCCACTTGTTCAGCAAGGATGCGGTGGCTTTAGAGCCGCCCGAAGCGCCCGTGGAAGCGGCGTTCGTGGCTCCCCCCGCTTTGCCGGGGGAACGGGGCGAAACGAGAGAGCTGAGGTTAGTTCGACCGCCCATCCCAGGCATCGGCTTCGACGCGCCCTGGAGCAGATTGGTGGCGCCCTTGGCGCGGGGAGAGGCCGCAGTCCCGGCGACAGCGAGGGGAGCCGCCTTGCCGCCAGGCGCCGCCGCCTTGCCGACGGCGTTGGTCGTCTTGCCGGCGGGACCCGGCGAGGCCCCAGCGGGAGCGTGAGAGTTAGGCCGGTTCAACCAGAACGCCAGGACCACCAGTCCGGCGCCGGCTAGAATCAAACCGGTTATTCGTTGCCTCTTCTTCATCGCTGAGTGCTTGTTGAATCTCTTCCCGCCCGGCCGCGGCTCACGCCTTGCGCTCCTCGACCAGCGCGTCGAGGTGCTCCTCGATCTGGGTGACCCGCAAGACCTCCTCGATCGTGGTCTGACCGTTCTTCACCTTGGTCCATCCGTCCGTGCGAAGGGTGCGCATGCCCAAATCGATGGCCCGGGTCGCGATCGTGGAGGAGGGGGCGCGGCTCAAAATGAGCGGGCGGAGCGATTCGTTAAGCACGAGCAACTCGTAGATGCCCATGCGCCCCTGGTAACCCAGTTGACGGCAGTGCTCGCAGCCGACCCCGTGCCAGAACTTCGCGGTGTGAATTTCCTCTTCGGGAAAACCGATGCGGCGCAAATAGTCGGTTTCGACCTTCTGTTCGGTCTTGCAATGCGAGCAGATGGTGCGCACGAGGCGCTGGGCCATGACCGCCTCCACGGACGAGGCCACCAGGAAAGGCTCAATCCCCATGTCGATCAGCCGGGTGAAGGCGCTGGGCGCGTCGTTGGTGTGCAGGGTGCTGAACACCAAGTGCCCGGTCAAGGCCGCGCGAATCGCGATCTCCGCCGTCTCCAGATCGCGCACCTCGCCCACCATGATTACGTTCGGGTCCTGGCGCAAAATATGGCGCAGGCCCATCGCGAAGGTGAGCCCAATCTCAGGCCGGACGGCAATTTGGTTGATCCCTTTGAGCTCGTATTCGACCGGTTCCTCGATGGTGATAATGCGCTTCTGCACCGAGTTAATGGTGCTCAGGAAGGCGTAGAGCGAGGTGGACTTGCCCGAACCCGTCGGGCCGGTGACCAGGAAAATCCCGTGCGGTTTGATGATGATCTCCCGAATCGAATGCTCTTCCAGAGCCGAAAAGCCGAGTTTGTCCAGGCTCAAGAAGATCTTCCCGCGGGTCAGCAGCCGCAACGACACGCTTTCGCCATAGACTGTCGGCACGGTTGAAACGCGGATGTCAATTTCCTCGCCCTTGATGCGGACGTTGATCCGGCCGTCCTGCGGGAGCCGTTTCTCGGAAATGTTCATGCCCGACATGACCTTGATGCGGGAGATGAGCGCGGCCTGGTAGCGTTTGAGCTGCGGGGGCATCGGGGTCTGGTGCAAGATGCCGTCAATGCGGTAGCGGATGCGCAGCTCATCCTCCGCCGGCTCGAAATGAATATCCGTCGCCCGGTCCTTGAACGCCTCCCAAATCACCTGGTTAACGAACTTGATGACGCTGGCTTCCTGGTCGCCCTCGGTGATCTCCTTGTCCTCTCCGACCAGGAGTTCGACCGGTTCATCCTCGTCCATCTCGTTGAGGGTTTCGGCGCCGACGCCATAATAGTTCTTGAGCGCCTTCTCGATCTCGGGTTTGGGCGCCAGGGCGAAGCTGACCGGACCGCGCGCGTCAAACCGCACCGCGTTGATCATCGCCGTGTCGAATGGATCGCTCACCGCCACCTGCACGGTGCCGTCGGTGAGTTGCACGGGCAGCACGGAATGTTGAAACGCGACCTTGGTGGAGATCCGGCTCCGGGCCTCGGCTGGAACCTTGAGCTTGGGCAGGTCCAGGTAGGGCCAATTGAGGGCCAGCGCCAGCTTTTGCAGAAACACATCTTCGGCCAGCCCGCGCTCCCGGCACATGAAGGCCAGCAACGTCTCCTGCGAACCGCTTTCCACGGCCACTCGCCACGCTTTGCTCCATTCCTCGAACTGGGCGGCCGTGGCCAGGTCAATGCCGGCCAAGAATTCTCTTAACGATATAAAAGCCATGTGTTCCGTTCATTCATCGCTAATTCTGATACAAATCAATTTAGGAAAAGTTGCGGGAGCGGTCAAAGTATTTGCTCCCCGGATTTTTCGTGCAAGCGTCAAAATGTCCCGCTAAACTTCGCGGTCACGGCCATTTCCGCGCGGGCTTTCCGCCCGCGCCAGGCCGGACATTTATGAGACGATTTGCGACTATCACGGTCATCGGCCGCGACAAAACGGGCGTCGTGGCCCGCATCACGAGCTTTCTGTTCCAGCAGCGCGCCAACATCGAGGCGCTGGAGGAGCAAGTCACTCGCGGCCAGTTCAGCATGACCGTCCAGACCTCCTGGAAGGACAGCCAACTCGACCGCGACGCGGTCCAGGCCGGCTTGACCGGACTGGCCAGGGAACTGGAGATGGAGATCAAGGTTCGTTTCACGGAACCGCGCCGACGACAGCGCATGGCGCTGCTGGTCACCAAAGAAAGCCATTGCCTCCAGAGCATTCTCAGCGCCGTGGCCGCCCGTCGCCTCAAGAACGTTGAGCCCGGCCTGGTCCTCTCCAACCGCCCGGATCTCGAGCCCTTGGCGAAAGCCGCCGGGCTTCCCTTCATCAGGGTCCCCTGGGACGACCGGCCCAAAGCCGAAGCCAAGGTCCTCCGCCTGCTCGATGAACACGAGATCGATTTCCTCGTCCTGGCCCGGTTTATGAAAATTCTGTCGCCGAATTTCGTTTGGCGCTACAAGCAGAAGATCCTCAATATCCATCCCTCCCTGCTCCCAAGCTTCCCCGGGCCGCAGGCCTATCGCCAGGCTTATGAGCAGGGCGTCAAGATCATCGGCGTTTCGGCCCACTTCGTGACCATGAATCTGGACGAAGGCCCCATCATCGCCCAGGACTGTTTCGCTGTCCGGCCCCGCATGACCCTCAAGGATATCGTCGCCGCCGGCCAGAAACTCGAGGCCCGGACCTTGCTCAAAGCCCTGAAGCTCTACCTCGACAAGCGGCTCGACGTCTATTGGGGGATCGTCAAAGAAGTCTAAGCGCGGCTTCGCGGCGGCTTCTCCCGGCGCGGCCCGGAAGCGGCCCGCGCGACCGGCGTCGCGCGCGCTGGTGGCGAGCCGCGTTCCCGCGCGTTGCCGGGGTCGTCCGCATCAGTACAAAAAAAACCCCGCCATTGCCGTGTATAACAGTTCCTTTGAACTTCTAGAAACAGGTGGGAACCCGCCGGATTGCTTTCGACTTCCAGTAAAGGCCTGTCGGCCACAACCTCAACTAAAGTTCCTCGATTTATTTAACTACGGTTCAAGGACATAGTTTCTAATCACGAGCATAGGCAGGGTAAATTCTAACCCGGCCGTTTTATCAAATTCCAAAGAGCCGGCGCGCCGAGCTTTCTCGGATCCGATCGCGCATTCTTGATGGAATTATCGGCTCGCCGGGAGCGGGACTCAAGCAAAAATAACGAAAAATTTTGGCCCCTGAGGGCGCGGCCCTCAACTCCTCCCAAACCGGCGGCGCTCCCGCCGCGCGCGCGGCCGCAGCGGCCGCCCGCTTGAAACGCGGCGCCTTTTTCTTGAATCCCCCGCGCCCGCTCCCTATGCTGGCGGAGAAGATGCTGGTTTGCGGCATCGGACGCCGTCCGGATCGAAAGGCCGGAGCGGCTGCCGCCGCGGGCCCAACGCTTTGGTGCGAACGAACCAACTCGTTCAACATAAAGAAAACTAAGAACAAACACAGGAGAAATCATATATGTCCAAGAGACCCCTGAACGTCGGTTTGATTGGCGGCGGCAAAGGCGCGTTTATCGTGCAACCCCACCAAAAGGCGATCCACTTTGACGGCACGCGCCGGGTCACGGCCGCCGCGTTGTTCCCCGACCCCAAGATCGCCCTGGAAGAGGCCGCCAATTGGCCCTACCCGATTAAAGGCTACGGCTCCTATGACGAGATGATCTCCGCCAATGCCAGCCTGCCCGAAAACGAGCGGCTCGATTACCTCGTCATCGTCACGCCCAACCACGTGCATTACGATCCGGCGATCAAGGCGATCAAGGCCGGCATCGCCGTGTTCTGCGAAAAGCCTCTCTGCCTCGACCTCAAGCAGGCCAATGACATTGTCAAGACGGTCCGCAAATATAATGTCCCGTTCGGCGTGGCCCACACTTACTTGGGCCACTGGACCTCGCGGCTGGCCCGCTACATTGTGCGCGCCGGTCTGCTCGGCGACGTCCGCTGGGTGGATTCCTACTACATCCAAGGCTGGCTGGCGACCAAGCTGGAAGCTACCGGCCAGATGCAGGCCGCCTGGCGCACTAATCCCAAGCTGGCCGGCGGCTCCGGCTGCGGAGGTGACATCGGCACGCACGCGCTCATGCAACTTCGCTACGTCACCGGCCTCGATGTCACCGAGGTTTCCGCCCAGCTCGAACGCTTCGTCGAGGGCCGTCCCCTGGACGATCACTTCACGGTCTATTGCAGCCTGAGCAACGGCGCCAAAGCCTTGGTGCGCGCCTCCCAAATCGCGATTGGCCACAAGAACGACCTCGGGATCGAAGTCGTCGGCGCCAAAGGCACCCTGCGCTGGCGCCAGGAAGAACCCGAAGCCCTCACCATCCACCTCCCCAACCAGCCCGATCGCGTCTATTGGCGCGGCGCGGTCGCCCCGGGCGACGGCTTCCTGCCCAAAGACATGCCCGCCGATCTCCTGGCCGAGCCCACCATTCCCGCCGGCCACCCGGAAGCGTTCCATGATGCTTACGCCCGCCTGCACCGTTGCTTCGAAGCCGACGTGCGCAAGTGGAAAGCCGGCGAAGCCTTCAAGTGCGACGGCGCCAAATACGCCAACGTTGAGGATGGCTGGACCGGCATCGCCTTTATTGAAACCTCCGTCAAGAGCAGCCTGAAGAAGGGCGCTTGGGCCAAAATGCCCAAGGCGATCTAAATCGGGACCGAAACACGATTCCGGCCGCCGGCCTTTAACCAGGTCGGCGGCGTTTTTTTTACCGTCGCCACCGCTCCCAGTCCGTGAGGAGGAGTTGGTAAGGCAGCCAGCCGGGCAACGCCTTGCGCAAGGGGAACGCCGGGGGCTCCTCTTTGAGCAGGACCGTCTGGAGGATGAAGCTGCCCCAGCTTTCTTCGCCGCCCTGGATCCATTGCGACAAGAACTTGCTGTCCATCGTGGCGGGAGTCAGGTAAAGCGCCTGAATCGGCTTCTGATAATCGCTAATGGCAAAGAAGTCTTCGTGGAGATTGCGGTCATTGGCATTCGGCACGGCATGGAGCGTGAGCCAAACGCATTGCCGCTGGCCGTACCAGGCCACCGCCCAGGGAATGTCGCTCATGATCAGCTCGTTCTCCTTCATCAGGCGCGCGACCTTCTGGATGTCGGGAGGGGTGTAGGGCGCCGTCAGCGTCTTGGTCTTGGGCGGCAGGAAGATCAGGATAAGCGGAATCGAAGCCACCACAACGAAGCTCACGATCAGAATGTAGCGGAAAACCAGAGCGGGGATCTGGAATTGGTCGAGCAAGAGGAAGAAAAGGCTGACCCCGTACACGAGGACCATGGGGGCGAGCAGGATCAGCAGGTTTTCCGTGTTGATGTCCGGCGATTCCGCGGAGAGCGAGGTCCGGCCCAGGGCCTGGACAATACAGAGTACGGGCAGGCACAGCAGCAGGAAATAGCGGATGCGGGCGCTGGACGGTTTGACAAACTGGACGAGCAGGCCGGGAAGGAAAAAGGCGGTCACCCACGTGCCGCCGAGTTGGGGCAGGTCGCCCTGAATAATGGCGCGCAAATTACCCATCATCTTAATCCAGAACGGAACCAGGATGACGTGCGAAAACTCGGGTTGGAGCGAGCGCTCCAGGCGGTTCTCCGGGAAGAGAAAAGTACCCTCCAGCACGGCAAATCCCGCCGTGCCGAAGGGAGTGCCGCTCACGAGGTAATTCCGGGCGACCCACGGCCCCATCACGCCGACAAACGCGGCCAAGGCGACCACGGCCAGAATCATGCGCCGTTGGCCGCAGAAAAGGCTGATGAACAACAGGACGGGCACAATGAGCCAGCCAAAGGCGTAGCGGGTCAACCCCCCCATGCCCACCACCACCCCCACCACTCCCGCCAGCACCAGGATGCCGGAAGGCCCCCGTTTAGGGGTCCGGGTTTCAGCCTCCAGCAGCATCAGCGCCCAGATGAGCCCCATGAAGATGAGCAGGAGGCACATCGTCGAGAGCCCGGAAACCGAGAAGCGCCAAAACACCTCTGAACCAAGCAGCACGAGCGCCGAGACCCACGCCACCGGCTCATCGAAAAGCCGCCGCGCCACGAAGAAGACGGCGGCTATCAAGCCGAAGAACAGGAACTGGTTGAACAAGGCGATGAGAAAATCGGGCTGGAAACGCGTGAACGGCGCGCCGCCGCGTCCCGCATCAATGCCGGGGATCGCCCAGCGAAACGGCAGCACCTTCATGAGCCCCGCCAACACCAGCGGATAGACGGGCGGGTTAGCCAGATCCGGATGCGCTCCCCGGAGTTGCGCCAGGTCGGAAGCTTTGCCCGCCTGGGCCGCGACGCCCAATTGCTCGTTGTGCCGTTTCACCAGGAAGATGCTCAAGGGCCGGATGCACAGGGTGGTAAAACCTTTGCCCTCCGCCACGTTTCGGCCCACCTGCGCCGCGTCCATCGCTTCCTGGGTGAACATGTTGCGGAACGCCCGCCAGTCGTAGAGGAACAGCAGCAACCCGACGAGAAATACGGTCAGGGCGATCCGCAAGGAACGGTAGCTGGTGCCGACTTCAAAGCGGTGGATAACATCCTGAATAAAGGGCAGGCGCATGGTCAGAATCCTTCGAGATGGTAGAGATGCAATTTGCGATGGAGGGTGCGCCGGCTCATCCCAAGCTTCTCCGCCGCGAGGGTGCGGTTGCCTGCGGCTTCTTTCAAGGCGCGTTGGATCAGCTCCTTCTCGGCCGCCTTGACGGTCAAGCCGGCCGGCTCGGGGGCTTCGGGGGCGGCCGCGCCTGTCGCGGCATTCCCAGGAACGCCCCGCACCCAGGCCGGCAGGTCGCGCGCCGTGATCCGGTCGCCCCGGCACAAGACCACGGCGTGCTCGATGGCGGTGCGCAACTCGCGGACATTGCCCGGCCAACGATAGCGAAGCAGAATGCCCAGCGCCTCCGCGGTAAAGCTGTTGACCGTCTTGGCGTCCTGGCCGGAAAACTCATGCAGAAACGCCTGGGCCAGGAGCGGAATATCGTCCGTCCGCTCCCGCAGCGGCGGCAGCCAAATCTCCATCACCCGCAGGCGGAAGAAAAGGTCTTCGCGGAACTTCCCCGCGCTCACCATGTCCTGGAGGTTCTTATTCGTAGCGGCCAAGAGGCGAATGTCAGCGGTTTGCGTCTTGTTTGAACCCACCCGCTCGAAGGTTCGCTCTCCCAGGAAACGCAGGAGCTTGATCTGGATCGAGGCGTCGATCTCCCCGATTTCGTCCAGGAAGAGCGTGCCGCCCTGGGCTTGCTCGAACCGGCCGATGCGCCGTTCGTAGGCCCCCGTAAAGGCGCCCTTTTCGTGGCCGAATAACTCGCTCTCCAGGAGCGTGGGCGATAGCGCGGCGCTGTGCACCGTCACCATCGGTTGGTGGGCGCGCGCGCTCAGTTGATGAATGGCCTTGGCGATCCGTTCCTTGCCCGTGCCGCTCTCGCCCAGCAACAGCACCGTCGCCGGCGTCGGCGCCACTTGCCGCACCATGTCGAACACTTCGCGCATGGCGGACGATTCGCCGATGATCTCGTGCAGGCCGAATTTCGAGTCCAACTGCTGCCGGAGCGACACATTCTCGGCTTCCAGGTTGGTCTGCCTCAGGGCCCGCGAGATGCGCATCTCCAGTTCATCGATCTGCAGCCGCCCTTTGGCGATATAGTCGTCGGCCCCGCGTTTCATCGCCTCCACGGCCAACTCCTCGGAGCCGTAAGCCGTCATGAGAATGCAGATGGGCGGCTTCGAGATCGATTTGGCGCGCAGAATCAGCTTCATGCCGTCTTCGTTCGGCAGACGGAAATCGGTGAGCAGCACGTCGAAGGACTCGCGCTCCAGCAACTCCATGGCCGTCTTGGCATCCTCCGCCAGATACACATCGAAACGATCCTCGAGCGCGGCGCGGAGGCCCTCGCGCTGCGTCTTTTCGTCATCGACAATCAATAGCGTTGGTGTTGGTTTCGTCATGCGGGTCCGGAAATTTCACCACCGGTTCCAGCATGCAGGGTAGGCGGACGCCCCGGACGACACAAGCCGGGAGTCGGCGGGCGCGCGCGGGTGCTACCTTGCCATTCCAGCCACGGCCGGTCCCTGCGCGGCCGCGGCCGGGTGCGTCACCTGGGCGACGGATGCCTGGAGTCGGTCGATCAGCGGAGCCGGGGCGATGCCGAGGGCGAGGATGCCGCCGATCAGGAGGACGCACACCGCGCGCGTGGGCCAGTCCAGCCGGATGGCGGGCAGATCGCCGGGATCGCGGAACCAGGACTCGCGCACCACGGACAGGTAGTAATAGACGGCGACGGCCGAGTTGATCACGGTGATGATCACCAGGGCGAGATAGCCTTTGGCCAGAACGGCCTTGAGCAGGCTCAGCTTGCCCATGAAGCCCACAAAGGGAGGAATCCCGGCCAACGCGAACACGCCCACCGCCAGCGTCAAGGCCAGCAAGGGGGCGCGGCGATGCAAGCCCGCCAATTCTTCCACGGCCACGTTGGCGCCGTCCTTGGACACCTTGCAGATCACCACGAAACAGGCCAGGACCATCAGCAGGTAACCGACCATGTAATAGAGCGCAGCCCCATAGCCTTCGTCGCTCAAGGCGACGAAGCCAATGAGCGCATAGCCCGCGTGAGCGATGCCGGAGAAACCCAGCAGCCGCTTGAAGTCCTTCTGCATGAGGGCGATGAGGTTGCCGTAGGACATTGAGCCCACCGCCAGGAGGGCCAGAAGCAGGGCCAGCGTGTGGTTATCCGGGGTGGCGAGCGACACGAACCGCACCAGCACGGCCACGCCGCCGATCTTGGGCAGCGAGGCGATCATGCCGGCGGTTTCGTTGGCCGCCCCTTGATAGACATCCGGGGTCCAAAAGTGGAAAGGAAAGATCGCCAGCTTGTAAAAGAGCCCGCTCAGCGTGAGGGCCAGTCCGACGATGGCCGCCGGCGAGGTCATCAGGGGCTGGAGCTTCGGCATGAGGCTCGGCAGCGAGGTCGTGCCGGTCAGGCCGAACAGGTAGCTCAGGCCGAAAAACATGATGCCGTTGGCGGCGATGCCGAACATCATGTATTTCATCGCGGATTCCATCTGCACGCGGTGACCTTCGCGTTCCCGGCGCATCGCCACCAGCAAGTAGAGCGGAAATGACGACACTTCGAGGGCCACGATCAGCGTGATAATGTCCACGGCGCTCACCAGCATCATCAGGCCGCTGACGCTGATCGCCAGAAACAAGAAATACTCCGGTTTGACTTCCTCCCGGATATCTTCCAACTCGCCGCTTAACAGCAGGATCAGACCAAAGCCGCCGGCAAAGACCAGCTTGAGCACCTGCGAAAAGAGGTCCACGCGATAGGCGTCATTGAAAAGCGATGCCTGCTGGCCCAGGCAGCAGACGCTGGCGACGATCGCGACGGCTGCGGTGGCCAGCGCCGTCATCCGGGCCGGCCGCGCGCGGGACGCCCCCAGCGTAATCACGAACATCGCCAGCGTGCCCAGCAGCAAAACCAACTCGGGTAAAAATGCGGTAAAAGAGGTCATGAGATTCAACTCCCGCGGGAGGGCGTAACAGCGGCCGACGAGAAGAGGGGACAGGAAGATTGAGGACAGAAAAACAGGAGTCCTGAGTTCTGCTGTCGCCCATCCTTCCGTCTATTTCCCGCATGAAGGGGCCCTGACGCTGAGAGGACGTCCGTCGTCATTTTACCTCCCGTAACATGTCGCCGGCAACCTGTACGTGGTCCGTGCGGCTCTGTTCAATCAAATGCGTCACGCTCTTCTCCATCACGCGAGTGAAAGGCTCGGGATGAAGCCCAATCCAAAAGACGAAGACCACCAACGGGGCCAGCGTCGCCACCTCCCGAAAGCAAAGATCCGGCACTTGGGAATGGTCGGGATTTCGGACGCCCCCATAGGCCACTTTTTGCAGCACCCGCAGCATGTACGCGGCGGCCAGGACCACGCCGGGAACCACGCAGAGGATGAGGATCTTGGACACGGGAGAGTCGGTCGCCCAGACGCGAGCGAAGCTGCCGGTCATGACGAAAAACTCGCCGATGAAGCTGTTAGTGCCGGGGAAGGCCAGAGAAGAGAGCGCGAAAACGCCCAGGGCAGCGGCGAACAGGGGCATGGTCCGGCCCAGGCCCGCCGCCTGTCCGAGATCGCGGGTGTGAAGACGCTCATAGATAATACCCACCGTGATGAACAGCGCGCCCGTCGTAACGCCGTGGTTGATCATCACCAGCAACGCGCCCTTGATCCCCAGGGGATTCAGCGCGAAGATGCCCAGCGTGGCGAAGCCCATGTGGGCGACGCTGGAATAGGCCACTAGTTTCTTGAGATCCGTCTGCGCCAGGGCGGTCAAGCCGCCATAGAGAATCGCCGCCACGGAAAGCCACAGAATATAAGGCGTGAAAAACGCCGTGGCCTCCGGGGTGATCGGCAGGGAGAAGCGCAGGAAACCATACGTGCCCATCTTGAGCAGCACGCTGGCCAGCAGCACGCTCCCGGCGGTCGGGGCTTCGACGTGCGCCGCGGGCAGCCAGGTGTGGAACGGGAACATCGGCACCTTGATCGCGAACGAAATAAAGAACGCCAGGAACACCCAGTATTGGAACGAGGCCGAATAGGGTTTGCCCATCAAATCCGGGATGCTGAAGGTGCCGGTCTGGATGCGCAGGGCCACGATCGCCGCCAGCAGAAAAACCGATCCGGACATCGTGTAAATAAAGAACTTGAGCGAGGCGTAGATCTTGCGCGGCCCGCCCCAAATGCCGATGAGCAAGGCCATCGGGATCAGCATCGCCTCCCAGAACACGAAGAAGAGAACGAAGTCCAGGGCGCAGAAAACCCCGATCATGGCGGTCTCCATGAGCAGCAGGCAGATCATGAACTCCGTCACGCGGACCTTGATGTAGCGCCACGAGGCCATCACGCACAGCGGCATGATGAGCGTCGTTAACAGCACCAGCAGCAGGCTGATGCCATCCACGCCCACATCGTAATTGATCTGCAACGCTCGAATCCAGGGCGCCCCAGCCCGAAACTGGAAGTCGGACGAACCCGTGTCAAAGAGCCCGTAAAGCGGCAGCGAAAACAGCGCCGCCGCGCCGGTGTACGCCAAGGTCCACCAGCGAACCACGTTCTCGTTCCGCAGGAACGCCGCGATCCCCGCCGCGAGCAAGGGGCTGAAGATCAGAAGGGTCAGGACGGTATCGCGATAGTGGGTCGTCATTATTTATGCGCGAAAAAGACAAACAGGACGATCAGGACGGCGGCGGTGACGAAGACAAAGGTAAGGCTCTCCTGCACTTGCGCGCGTTGAGCCAGGCGGAGCCGACGGCCGACGCCGCGCACCGCCGACGCCACGCCATCCACCGCGCCATCGATCACCTCGTTGTCGAAGAGACTGGCCAGCCGGGCGGTGATCATCAGCGGGACCAACCCGGCCACGCGATAGAGTTCGCCCACAAAGGCGTCCGCCGCTTGGATCGGCTTGCGCGCCAGCCACGCGAAAGCGCGTCCGCCTTTGCGATAGAACCAGTCAAGATCCAGGCTGATCTTGGCCTCGGGCTCCAACTTCTTGACGAAGATGAAGAAACAAACCGCCGTGAAGAGCAGTATCAGCAGCGTCTCCGTCACGTGATAGCCCGTGTATGGCAAGTACTTTTGAGCCTCTTCCTGGTAGGGCAGCAGCTTGTAGAGGAAGGGCGTATAGCACCCGATAAAGATGCAGAAGAACGCCGCCACCGCCATCGCCGCCATCATGTTCCAAGGCGGCTCGGCCGCCCGATCCTCGGTCGCCTTCTTCGGCCGGTTCTTGCCGAACCAGATAAAATAAGGGACCTTGAGTCCGGTGTGGAGGAACGTGCCGACCGAAGCGAGCATGAGCAGGAATCCCACCCAATATTTGCGTTCTTCAAACCCCGCGGTGACGATCATCGATTTGCTGACGAACCCGCTGAAGAGCGGGAACGCGGAAATGGACAACCCGCCAATCAGCGTGAAAACAAACGTCCAGGGCATCTTTCTCCACAGGCCGCCCAACTCGGTGAACTTGCTTTCGCCGGTCATGTAGAGGACCGAGCCGCAGCCCATGAACAGGAGGCCTTTGTAGAGGATGTGAGCGAACGCGTGGGCGCAAGCGCCGTTGATGGCCATCTGGGTGCCCAAACCCGCCGCCGCCACCATGTAGCCGACCTGACTGATGATGTGGTAGGCCAGCAAGCGGCGCGAGTCATTCTCGAGCACGGCATAGACCACGCCGTAAAGGGCCATGATCACCCCCAGCGGGACCAGGATCTCCATCCCGGGCAGGCCGCGGCATAGGGCATAGACCGCCGTCTTGGTGGTGAATGCGCACAAAAAGACCGAGCCGTTGAAGGTCGCTTCGCCGTAAGCGTCGGGCAGCCAGGCATGGAACGGCGGGACGGCGGCATTCAGGATGAATCCGACCATAACCAGGTAAACGGCCGGCGTCGGATGGGCCACCGCCAGATTTTTGGCGTCGAAGGCCCAGCTTCCGGTCGCTTTAAAGTTGAGCACCATCCCCGCCAGCAAGGCCAACCCGCCCGCCACGTGGACCAGCAGGTAACGATAGCCGGCGGACAGCGACTGCGGCCGGCGCCGGAACCAGACCAGGAACACCGACGAGAAGGCCATCAACTCCCAGAACAGGAAGAGGGTAATGAAGTCTCCCGCGTAAATCGCGCCGATCGAGCCCCCCACATAGACCCACGAAGCGGCGTGTTGCGCGTCCTCCTTGACGTGCAGGCCGTAGAGCGTGCCGATGATGCACATCAAGCCCATGATGAAACCAAACACCGAGCTGAGTTGATCGACCCGCCCGAAGCGGAGTTCCCAATCGAGGAAATTCACATGCCCGAAATCCCCCTGGCCCATCGACAGGATGCGGACGAACAGCAGGACGGGAATCAGCAGCAGGTAGCCCTTCTTGACGGCGGCCGGCACCAGCGGCAGGAGCAGCGCGCCCGCCAGCAGGATGAGGGAGGGATGAAGCCAGAAATTATTCATCGTAGTAATCCTCCCGGGTCATGATGCCGGCATGGCCGAAGGCCTTCGAGGCGAAGATAATCACGGCGCACCCGATGAAGCCAAAGACCGCCCAGAGGACCGGCCACTGCTCGATCACCGCGCGCGCCTGCGCCAGGAACCCCTGCCCTTCTCCCGCCTCGGCGGGAGCTTGTTCCGGTTTGACGAAGAACACCGCCCACAGGAGCACAGCGCCCAGCCCCGCAGAGCAAATCCAAAGGACCGTCTTGAGGCGGTGGCGCAAAAACTCGATGAGTTTGACCAGGTTCATAGGGCGCGCGGAAGGACCGCTTTGACAAATTCCATGAAGAAACCGGGATAGAGACCGATGGCGACGGAGATAATGGCCGTGACGCTGAGCGGGATGAGCATCGCCGGATGCGCCTCGGTGTAATGATGGGCGGCGTCGCGCTCGGACATCTTCCCGAAGAAGGCCTGGTAAACCACCGGCGCAAAATAGGCCGCATTGAGCAGCGTGCTGACCAGCAGGATGAGGATGATCCCAATCGAACTGGCTTCCATGGCGCCATTGAGCAGATACCACTTGGTTACAAACCCAGCCACCGGCGGAGCGCCGATCATACTCAGCGAGGCCAGGGCGAACGCGCCAAAGGTGAACGGCATCGCCCGGCCCAGGCCGCTCATCTCCGAGATATTCTTCTTATGAGTCACGACGTAAATAGCCCCGGCGCAGAAGAACAGGGTGATCTTCGAGAAAGCATGATTGGCGATGTGGATGAGCCCGCCCTCGATGCCGGCCGGCTTGAGCAGGGCCACGCCCAGGATGATGTAGGAGAGTTGGCTCACGGTCGAATAGGCCAGTCGCGCCTTTAGGTTGTCCTTGCTCAGCGCGATGATCGAAGCCACCACGATCGTGAACGAGACGAAGTAGGCGGTCGGGATGCCCAGGTTGAAGTCGTCCATGAGCTTGACCCCAAAGACATAGAGCATCACGCGGACGGTCGAGAAGACGCCAACCTTGACGACGGCGACGGCGTGCAACAGGGCGCTCACGGGAGTGGGCGCCACCATGGCGCTGGGCAGCCAATGGTGGAACGGCATGACGCCATTCTTGGCGAAGCCCAGGATGCAGCATGCGTAGAGAATCGTCACGATCCAACGACTGGCGTCCGGCGGCAGAATGCCCGTGGTGATGTTGGTGGCGAAGTCCAGGGTGCCGCTCAGCACATAGATCATCACCATCGCCGGCAGGATCAGGCCCTTGGCGGTAGCCGTCAGATAGGTGAGGTATTTCCGCCCGCCTTCATAGCTCTCCTCGTCCTGGTGATGAGCCACCAACGGGTAGGTGCAGATGCTCACGACCTCGTAAAACAGGTAAAGCGTCAACAGGTTGTCGGCGAAGGCGCAGCCGATGGCGCCGAAGAGGGCGAGAGCGAAACAGGCGTTGAAGCGGGTCTGCTCATGCTCGTGGAGCCCGCGCATATAGCCGGCCGAATAGAACACGGTGACCATCCACAAAAATGACGCCGAGACGGCGAACACCATGGAGAGCGGATCGGCCCGCAGGGCGATGCTCAACGGCCCCAGGTGATCGGCCGTCGACCCGGCCCATAGTTGGAAGATTTCGTAATGCAGCCGTTTGCCCGCGAAGATGTCCGGGATCATCGAGGCGGTGATGCCGAACAGGACCATTGCAGCCAGCAAGGAACATCCTTCGCGGAGGTTGGGGCGCTTGCCCGAAGCCATCACGAACCCCGCGCCCAGGAGCGGGGCCAGGATCGCCAGCAGGAGTCGAAGGTCGTTAGTGGGTAATGATTGCATTGGCCTAGCCGTTGAGTTCGGACAGCCCCCGGGTCTTAACAGAGCGATAGTTGCGATAGACCGCGATGATGATGCTCAGCGCGATGGCGATTTCGGCGGCCGCCAACCCCATGATGAACAGGACGAAAATCTGGCCCACTGTCTGGTCGTGCGCCGTAAACCGGTTGAAGGCCATCAGGTTGAGCGATGCGGCCGAGAAAATAATCTCGCCCGAGATGAGCATCCCGATCAACGTGCGGCGGCGGATCAGTCCGTAGATGCCCACCGCCAGCAAAAAGGCGGCGACGCCGAGGTAAATATCCAGCCGGTCGTAAAGGGGCGTATTCATGGCTTGGTCCTCCCGGTTCGGGCAATGGCCAGCGCTCCCAGGATGGCGACCAGCAACGCGAGCGAAATGAGTTCGAAGGCCAGGCTGTACGTGGTCAGCAACGAGACGCCGATGGCCTTGATCGAACCATCGTTGACGGCCCCTTGGGTCGCGGGCCACGCCGCGCTCGCCCCCAACCGCCACAAGCCCCAAAAGATGGCTCCGGCCACCACCACCGCCAATCCACCCCACAGCAGCGCCTCCCCGGCGGTTTCTTCGTCCTTCGGTTCATCCGGCTCGGCCAGCATGACAGCGAAGACAATCGTCACGCAAACCGCGCCCACGTATATCAGAATCTCCATCAGCGCCAGGAACGGGCTGTGCAGGAAATAGTAGAGTCCGGCCAGGCCGATGCAGGCCATCGCCAAGCCGCAAACGCTGCGGATCAACCGCGTGGTCAGGACCGCGAATAAGGCGCCGCCCACAGTGGTCGCCAGGCTGAAGAGGAAGATGGCGGCATAAATCAATTTGGCGGCGGGAAACGTGCTCATGCCGGCGAACCTCCGGACGTTCCGGCAGCGGGTCCAGGCGCGGGCGCCGCCGCGGGCGTGGCGGCCGCCAAGGGCATGGCGGGCGCGATGGGCGACGCCGCAGGCGCCGGCGTCAGCCCGGGGACTTGCGGCGCCACGGCGACGGGAGCCTTGGGAACCTCCACAAAACCGTCCGCCTTCGCCTCGGTCTCCAGCTTCTCGAAGAGGTCCATGATGAACTCGTCTTTGTTCAGGCTGGCAAGGTTGTAGTCGCGCGAATAGCGAATCGCGCCGTCGCGGCAAGCCTCCACGCAGGAGCCGCACAGGCTGCATTTGGTGAAATCGAGCTTGTAAGCGGTCACTGACTTTTTCTTGGCCCCCTCCAACTTGGCGCCATCGACCGTGATGCAGTCGCTGGGACAAGCCCGCTCGCAGAGCTTGCAAGCGAAGCAGAGCGCCTTGCCCGTGTCCGGATCCCGCACCAATTCGATGTGGCCGCGGAACCGCTTGGCCATTTTGAGCGACTGGTGCGGATATTGAAGGGTCACCGTCGGCTTGAAAAACTGGCCGATGGTGATGCGCATGCCTGTCACCAGGCTGCCGAACCCGCCAAAAATGTCTTTGAGCGCTTTTTTCATACGCCGAAACCAAAATGCCTCATCAGCTTGAGCATCCCGCTGGTGAGAACCAAGGTGAAGAGGGAGACCGGGATCAAAATCTTCCACGACAGGTTGAGCAAGCCGTAAAACTGGGTCCGGGGAAACGTCCACCGGATCCAAACCACGGAGAATACCAGGAAATACATCTTGAGGAGAAACCAGAGGACGCCGCCCGGCAGGCCCGGGATCGGGCTCTGCCAACCGCCCAGGAACAGGGCCGTGGCCAGGCCGCAGCCGAGCAGGATGTTCGCGTATTCCGCCATGAAAAAGACGCCGAAACCCATGCCGGAGTACTCCGTATAAGCCCCCGCTACCAGCTCGCTTTCGGCCTCCGCCATGTCGAACGGAGCGCGGTTGGTCTCGGCCAGCATGCAGGTGAAGAAGATCAGAAAAGTGACCGGCATCAGCGGGTTGACCCAGACGCGGCAGATGTTCCAGTGCCAGAACCAGCCCTGCTGCTGGTTGACGATCTCATTGAGATTCATCGTGCCGCTGACCATGACCAGTGTGATGACCACCAGGAGCATCGGGATTTCGTAGGCGACGTTCTGCGATACGACGCGCGCCGCCGAGATGATCGCGTATTTGTTTCGCGACGACCAACCGCCGAGCATGATGGCCATGACGTTGACCGAGCCCAAGGCGAAGATCATCAGCAGGCCGACGTTGAGCCGGCACGCCGTCAGGGTCTGGCTGAAGGGGATGACCGCCAGGCTCATCAGAGCCGGCGACATCACCAACAGCGGCGCGCCCCGGAACAACAACGAATCCACGCCCGCCGGCACCAGGAGTTGCTTGGACATCAGTTTGAGCGCGTCGGCGATCGGCTGCAACAAACCGGCCGGTCCCGCTTCCGTCGGGCCGGGACGGCGCTGGAAACGGCCCGCGCCTTTGCGCTCCACCCAGACCAAATAGGCCGCGTTCAGGCCCACGAACGCCATCATGGCGAGCAGGCAGACGACCAGCCGGAAAGGCTCGGTCGCCAAGTAGCTGAGTAGGTTCGATACAAACGTCATAGAGGCGGCTCTCAGCGATCTATATCGGGGATGACCAGGTCCAGGCTGCCCATGAGCGCGAGCGCGTCGGCCAGGAGCATGCCCTGACTGGCCTCCTCGAACAAGCTTAGATTCGACAGGCAGGGGGTGCGCAACTTCACCCGGTAGGGGATCTCCTTGCCATCGCTGACAATGCGCACCAGGAACCGCCCGCGCGCCGCCTCAACCGCGTAGCAATAATCCCCCGCCGGCAGCTTGAGCACGCGCGGCACTTTCTCCGCCATCACCGGGCCGGCGGGCAACTTGTCCAGCGCCTGTTCGATGATCCGCAGGCTTTGGACGATCTCCTCCATCCGCACCAGGTAACGCGCCATCGAATCGGTCTCGGGAAAGGTCGGGATCTCGAAATCGAACTCCGGGTAAACGGAGTAAGGCTCCGCCCGGCGGACATCGTAAGCAATGCCGGAGCCGCGGATCACCGGGCCGGTGGCGCCGTACTTGCGACACAGCTCCTGGCTGATCGGCCCGATCTCCTCGATGCGCTTGCGCAAGATGATGTTGCCGGTTACCAACGCCCGATACATCTTGAGCCGCGACCGCATGTGGGCCACGAACTCGCGGGTACCGCGCAGAAAATCCTCGTCCACATCGTTACAAAGCCCGCCAAACCGGTAGTAGGAATAAGTGAGGCGGGCGCCGGTGATGGCCTCCAACAGATCGAGGATCTTCTCGCGGTCGTCGAAGGCGTACAGCAGCGGCGTGAACCCGCCCAGGTCGAGCAGGAACGCGCCCCACCACACCAGGTGGCTGGAGATCCGGTTCAGCTCCGAAGTAATGACCCGGATATACTCCGCCCGGGGCGGCGGCTGGAGCTTGAGCGCGCGCTCGACCGCCCCCACAAACGCGTGGGTGTAGGTCATGGCCGAGAGATAATCGATGCGGCCGGTGTTCGGAAGGTACTGGGCGTAGGTGCGATTCTCCCCCATCTTTTCCTGCATCCGGTGGATGTAACCGCACACCGGCTCGGCGCGCACAATGTACTCGCCGTCCATCGTCAGCTTCACCCGGAGCACGCCATGGGTAGCCGGATGTTGCGGCCCGAGATTGATGACGAAAGTCTCCCGCGGCACGCCGTCCACGAGGGTCGTAGCAAGCGATTCTTTGACAATCACGACGTAAAATCCTTCCGCAACGGGTGATAAGTGGCGTCCTCGGGCAAGAGGAACGGCGTCAGGTTCGGATGGCCCGCGAAACGAATGCCAAAGAAATCGTGGGTCTCCCGCTCATGCCAATTGGCCCCGGGAAAGACCTTCGTGAGGGTGGGGAGCTCCGGGTTATCGCGCGGCACCCGCGCGCGCACCACGGCTCGCAGGCCGGTCAGCGGGTGGAAATAATCATAGACCACCTCCATCTGGGCCTGCGCCAGCCAATCCACGCCCGTAATGGTGTCCAAGGCGAAACCCGCCTGGTCCAGCGCGGCGGCCGCGGCGACCACCGCCTCGGGCCCCACTGTGGCGTCGGCATGAAAACCTCTGAGGGCGAAATCGACGCCCTGAAACGGCACGGGCAGGGCGGCGAGAGCGGCGGGCACCGGTGGCGGAGGCGGAGGCGGCGCGAGCGGAGCGGGGGGCGCGGGGGGCGCCACCGCCTGCTTTTTGGTTTCGGCCGGGGCCTTTTCCGCCGCGCCTGCGGTCGCCGGCGGGCGGGCTGCGGGGGCGGTCGCCGACAGGGGCGCCCGCGCCGTGGGGACGACCGATGGCGGGACGCCGTTATTACCCGGATTTGGAGGAGTCTGGTTCATCGCGGTCCTGGGGTCGCCCCCGAGTTACTCCGGCTTCACGCGCGGCCAACGGCGTTTGCCCGTCAACTTCTCCTCCAGCTTCAGGATACCCTCGATCAGCGCCTCCGGGCGCGGCGGGCAGCCGGGAATGAACACATCCACCGGGAACAGCTTGTCCACGCCCTCAATCACGGCGTATTGACCTGGAAAAACAAACGGGCCGCCGGAGATGGCGCAATTGCCCATGGCGATCACCCACTTGGGCTCCGGCATCTGGTCGTAGAGGGTCTTGACCGCCGCCGCCATCTTCTTGTTGACGGTTCCGGCCACGATCATCACGTCCGCCTGCCGCGGCGAAGGCCGAAAGACCTCGGCGCCAAACCGAGCCAGGTCAAACCGCGACGCGCCCGCCGCCATCATCTCGATGGCGCAACAAGCCAGCCCGAAGGTCAGCGGCCACAGGGAGTTGGCTCGCCCCAAGGCCAGCAACTCGTCCAGCATCGCAAATTTCACGATCGGCGAGCAGTCCTTTACGAGTTGGGCGATATCTTCTTGCGCTTCCATTCAAAAACTCCTTTTTTCCAGGCATAGACGATCACCAGCGAGAGAATCCCCACGAAGAGAACCATCTCCACAAAGTCCTGGATGACAAATTGCGGGTCGTTATACGCCACCGCCACGGGAATGAGAAAGAGCACGTCCACCGCGAACGCGACAAACACCAGCGCGTAGAGGTAGTACACCGCGCTGTAACGAATCCACGCGTCGCCGATCGGGTCCATGCCGCACTCGATCGCCTGCTGGGTCTTGTCGGCAACCTGCCGCGTCCCGCGCGCCGCCAACAAATGAACTACCACGAACGGCCCCAGCGCGAACGCCAGACCCGCCAGGCAAAAAGCGAAGATATAGATCATATCGCTCAATAATGGCTCGTCCATAAAGTCGCGCCTAATGTGAAAGCGAACCTAATTCCGGTCAACACAATAGGTGCCAAATACCAACCCTTTTTTGCCCTCAGCGGTTCAATTTATTATCACATCCGAAACAAAATGAATGACATAACGCTTCGTAATCCTAATTAACGACGGGATGGTTCCCCCCGGGGTTTCGACGTTCTACCTCCGCAGCAACTTTTCCCCCCGCTCGAAAACGTCCGCCGGCGCGCCGAGCGCCTGCTTGAGGGCCGCGTCGCGATCCCACGGGTTCTTAATCCGGCTGATCCGCCACCGCTCGCCAAGGGATAGGTCCAGGGGGAAAAACCACGGCGAGACCAGCGGCGTGTTGATCAGCGGGAAATCGGAGCCATAGACCAGGCGTCCGCGAAACTCGGGGCGGCGCAGGACCTCGCGCAGGGCGCCGAGTTTGTTGACCTGAGTCAGCGAGGAAATATCCGCGTACAAGTTCGGGTATGTCTTCATGAGGCGCGCCAACCGGTCCACATCGCGCTCGCCCTCGTGCCGCCCGGGCCAGGCGGCATGCGCGGCAATGACCGTCACGCCGAGACTCAATGGCAGGCGCAAGCGCGCCGGGTCGGCCAACTCGTCGTTGGACCAGGTGAACGAATGCTCGGCCCCGGTATGAACCAGCAACGGCAGGCGCCACTCCGCCATCCGGCGATAGAACGGCGCGAGGCGTTCGTCGGCCGGGTCAATGAGTTGGATCGAGGGCAGCCATTTGACGAGGACCGCGCGGCTCGCCGCCGCGCGATCCAAGCGGGCCAAGGCATCGGGACGGTAAGGATTGATGCTCGCTCCAAAGAGCAGGTTTGTGTGGCGCGCCGCCAGCGCGGCGACGAACTCGTTGGGGACGTAAAACTCCGTGCGCGTCGGATCAAGATTGCCTCGCTCGTCTACCGCGCCATCCAAGGCCAGGACGACGGCGCGTCCCACATGCCGGCTTCCGCCCAGCAGGGCGGAGAGCCGGTCGGCGCACCGGGCGTCGCCCTGTTCCACCAACTCGCGGCGCGAGACGCCGAAGCTGCGGAAATAGAACCCCGCCTTCCAGCTCTGGCGGAGCCGTTCCGAAACAAAGCACCCGCTGCCGCCGCCGCCCAACCCGGCTACGTGGCAGTGGAGGTCCAATAACGGCGCGAGCGGCAGCGGTTCGGGCGGCGGGTTGGACCGGCGGAAAACCCCCAGGCAGCCGGCGATCGGCGCCAGGAGCGCCACGCCCAGCGCCAGCGCCTTTCGCCGACCTCCCCACCACCGCCCCATTTTCTCGCTCGCGTTCTGCTTCACGCCCGAACTCTAATCCGCGCCGCCCCGTCCCTGAAATCGAAAAAAACGCGCGGCTATCAAACCGCGAGATGGATGATCCGCCGGATGATCGCCGTTGCGTTTTCCAGATTTCTGGCTTTTAATGCCAGCGATGGTAGTAGTTGTTTTGTTTTCGAACCCTTGGCGGGGACGGCGGCGCCCCGGGCGCCACCCTCAAGCTTCCCGCTGCCTGCGGGAGGCATTGAGAAAGCCTCTCCTAAGCACTTCGACACGAAATCCGAACCACGGATGAGCGAGCTCCGAACGATGGCGGGGAACGCGGGACGCGCCCTGGGCATCAGCCTGTTAGCGGTCACCACCGCCGCGGTCGCCCGCAAATTGCTGCTGGGCTCGCTGGAAACGCGCATCGTGTGGGTGACCTTCTATCCGGCGGTGATGCTGGCCGCGCTCTCCGGGGGGTGGTTGGCGGGCCTGCTCACCGCGGGCGCATCCTGTCTGATCGTGATCTTTGGTTGGCCCCTGTTCGTGACGCGGCCTTTCGTCAGGGATGCCGCCGACTGGGTGGGCCTGGTCGCGTTTCTGGTCAATTGCGCGCTGATTTCGGTGGTCGCGGAAACCGCGCGCCGCGCCCGCGGGCGCGCCGTTCAAGCCCAGCGCCAAGCGGAAACGGCCAGCCGGGCCAAGAGCGTGTTCCTGGCCAACATGAGCCACGAGTTGCGCACGCCCCTCAATGCCATTCTCGGCTTTTCCCGCCTGCTGAGCCTGGATCCGACGACGCCGGCGGAGCAGCGCAAGACCTTGGGCATCATCAACCGCAGCGGCGAACACCTCTTAAGCATGATCAACGATGTGTTGGACCTGGTGAAGGTCGAAGCCGGCAGAACGTTGGTCGAGCTCGGCGTCGTCGATTTGCCCGCCCTGGTCAGCGACGTTACCGAACTCATGCGCCAGCGGGCGGAAGCCAAGGGGCTCCACATGCGCCTGGATCAGCCCGCCGACTTGCCGCGTTTCATCCAGACCGACGCCTTGAAGTTGCGCCAGATGGCCATCAATCTCTTGGGTAACGCCATCAAGTTTACCAGCCATGGATCCGTCACGCTGCGGCTCCGGGCCTGCCCCGTGGGAGCGGAAGGGCGATTCGCTTTGACTCTGGTCGTCGAGGATACCGGGGCAGGGATCGCTCCGGAAGACCAGCCGCGCATTTTCGATCCGTTCGTCCAAATTGGCCGCCAAGCCGACCAGAAGGGAACGGGGTTGGGCCTGGCCATCACCCGCCAGTTTGTGGCGTTGCTCGGCGGCACGATCCGCGTCGAGAGCGCCCTGGGGAAAGGCGCCGCTTTCCACGTGGAGCTGCCGGTCGAACGGGTGGAGGCGCCCGCGCCCACCCCGATCGCAGGCCCGGGGGCGCGCCTCGCGCGCCTGGAACCCGGCCAAGGCGAATACCGCATCCTGATCGTCGAGGACCAGGAGGAAAACTCGCTGCTGTTGCGTCGCGTGCTGGAGCAGGCGGGCTTCCAGACGCGCGTCAGCCTGGACGGCGCCGCCGGCGTGGAGGCGTTCCGAACGTGGCGACCCCATTTCATCTGGATGGACTGGCGGATGCCGGTGATGGACGGCTTGGAGGCGACGCGCCGCATCCGGTCGCTCGACGGCGGCCGGGAGGTGAAGATCGCCCTCCTGTCGGCCTCGGTGTTTCAGCAAGAACGGGACCAGGTGCTGGCCGCCGGCGCGGATGATTTTGTGACCAAACCCTTTGCGTTCGGGCAAATATACGATTGCCTGGCCAAACACCTAGGCGCGCGGTTTGTCCAGGAAGCGATCACCCCGGGAGCGCGCCCGGAGCCAGCCGGAGAGCTGGACCGCGGGGCGCTGGCCGCCTTGCCTCCCGCGTTGCGCCGGAGCCTGGCGGAGGCCTTGGTGTCGCTGAATCCCGGGCGCATCGCCAGGGTCATCGACGCCATCACCGCCGCCAATCCCGTCCTGGGCGGCGCGCTCAAACACCATGCGGGGCGGCTCCAATACACCGTCCTTTTGCAAGCGTTGGAGGCCACCCCGACCCAAACCCTCAAACCCGAGCTTATGACATGACTGATCGGCCTATAATCCTGGCAGTGGACGACGCCACCGAGTCGCTGGCGCTGCTGGCGGACATCCTCACCCCCGCCGGCTACGAAGTGCGCCTGGCCGACAGCGGCCCTTTGGCGCTCGCGGCGGCCCTCGCGCAGCCACCGGACCTGATCCTGCTGGACATCCAAATGCCGGGCATCGATGGCCTGGAGGTGTGTCGGCGGCTCAAGGCGCGCGAGGAGACCCGCAGCGCCCCCATTATCCTCCTGAGCGCCTACGCTGAGGTGAAGGACTGGGTGGCAGGACTGCGGCTCGGGGCCGCGGATTACATCTGCAAACCGTTCCAAAGCGAGGAACTCCTCAACCGCGTTCACACGCAACTGGCCTTGAGCCGGACGGAAAGCTTGACCGAGGAAGCTGCGGCGCTCCGGCGCTCCAAAGCGGAACTGGAGGCCGAGATCCTGAAGCGCCGGCAGGCCGAGGAGAAACTCCTCCACCTCGCGTCCATTGTCCAATCTTCGGATGATGCGATCATCGGCAAGGACCTGGAGGGCCGCATCCTGAGTTGGAACCAGGCGGCGGAGCGGATTTATGGCTATGCGGCGGAGGAAGTCGTGGGCCGTTCCCTTTCGCTCCTCGTGCCCCGGGATCGCGCGGATGAGTTGCCCTCGATCTTAGCGCGATTGAAGGCCGGGGAGAGCGTCGAACATTATGTCACCCAACGGATTCGCAAGGACGGGCAGTCCATCTATGTGTCCCTGACCGTTTCGCCTATCAAGGATGACAGCGGCGGCGTATTGGGTGCCTCCACCATTGCGCGGGATATTACCTCGCGCCGGCGCGCCGAAGAACAGGTGCGCATTTTTTCGCGGGCGGTCGAGCAGAGTCCAAGCTTGATCATGATCACGAACACAAGCGGCGACATCGAGTATGTGAACCCGCGCTTCACGGCCGTGACCGGTTACACCCTGGACGAAGTGCGGGGCAAGAACCCCCGGGTGCTCAAGGGCGATGCCACGCCGGCGGTGGAGTACCAACGCCTGTGGCAGACAATCACCCAGGGAAAGGAGTGGCAAGGGGAGTTCCACAACCGAAAGAAAAGCGGCGAACACTACTGGGAATTCGCCTCCATTTCCCCCATCGTGGATGAGGCGGGGCGGGTGACGCATTTCTTAGCGGTCAAGGAAGATATCACCGAACGCAAGCGCATGGAAACCGCTCTCCGCGAGAACTTCCATCGCCTGGACTCCGTCCTCAACACCATTCCCGACCCGATCTGGTTCAAAGATCGCGACGGGCGCTACCAAGCCGTGAATCTGGCGTGGCTGCAGTTTTTCGATCTCGAACTGGAAGACGTCTTGGGCAAAACCAATGGCCAGCTTCTTCCCGCCGAAATCGCCGAACGTCTCACCCGGGAAGATGTTCAGGTGATGGCCACGAGGAAACCGCTCTACCACGTGGAGCCGCTGAGCGGTGCGGGCGGGGGCTTGAAATGGTTTGATACCATCAAGGTGCCGCTGGAGGATACGGCTGGTCAGGTGGTGGGTACGGTGGGCGTAGCGCGGAATGTCACCGAGCGTAAAGCGTTGGAGGAGAAATTGCGCCAGGCCCAAAAGATGGAGGCCATCGGCCAATTGGCCGGGGGAGTCGCCCACGACTTCAACAACATCCTGGCGGTGATCATCCTCCATCTAGCCCTCTTGCGCGAGAATCCGAACGTGGATGCGGCGACGCAGGAATCGCTCGCGGAGTTGACCACCGAGGCCCAGCGCGCCGCCTCCTTGACGCGCCAACTGCTGCTCTTCAGCCGGCGCTCGGTCCTGGATGTCAAAGTCTTGGAGCTCAATGAACTGGCGGCCAACCTGCTCAAGATGCTGGGCCGGTTGATTGGCGAACACATCCGCTTGATCTTCGACCGCTACGAAGCTTTGCCGCCGGTGAAAGCCGATCCGGGCATGATCGAACAGGTGCTGATGAATTTAGCCGTCAACGCCCGGGATGCGATGCCCAAGGGCGGCCAACTCACCATCAGTATGAAGCCGATCCAGGCCGATGCGCAACGCCTCATCGGGAAACCGGAAGTGGAACCGGGCCGGTTCGTTTGTCTCACGGTGGCGGATACCGGCGTCGGCATGGATGACGCCACGCTCAAGCGGATCTTTGAGCCTTTTTTTACCACCAAGGAACCCGGCAAGGGCACCGGCCTTGGCTTGGCGACCGTCTATGGGATCGCGGCCCAGCACAAGGGTTGGGTGGAGGTGGAGAGCGAACTGGGCAAGGGTACTACTTTCAGAGTATTCTTTCCGGCAACATCAACGGCCGCGCCGGAGTCGGCCAAGGCCAGCGAGGCAAAAACCGTCGGAGGAAACGAAACGATTTTGCTGGTGGAGGATGAAGCCGGTCTGAGGCGAGTAGCGCGCCAGGTGTTGCAGAAGTTGGGCTACCGCGTGCTGGAAGCGGCCAACGGGCCCGAAGCCCTGAGGTTATGGCAGGAACACGCGGATCACATCGACTTGTTGTTTTCGGACATGGTCATGCCCGAAGGCCTCATGGGCTCGGACTTAGTGGAAAAGTTTCGCGAGAAGAAGCCGAGCTTGAAAGTCATCCTCTCGAGCGGTTACAACGCGGAGTTGGCTGGGCAAAGCCGGTCCATCATCGGAGGGATTGCGTATCTTCAGAAACCCTATCAAATCGAGGTTATGTCCAAGATGATCCGGGAATGCCTGGATGGGAAGTGACCCGGCTGGACCGGGACTAATCCGGAAGATAATGAGGCGGATCTGGGACCGCGTGATGCGCCCGGCGTGGGTATGGTCCAACCATAGCGCCTGGGGCAGGCAGTGCTGTGCGCAGGATCGGCGGGGAAATTGCTCTTCACCTAAAGTGAGATTCCGCTCGCCAGCCGTTGTAAATTGTCTTAGGATGCGAGCATGGCTTAATCGAGGACGGCAATGGGGAGTTTGCCTTTGCGGCGCTGGTGTGGGTTGTTCGGGTGTTTATGAAAGCAGCAGCGGGAATCGCGGGATCGACTTTGAAGATGAGGGCGACCCCCTCTCCTGCCACTCACCGGGGGAAGCGCTCTCGGTAAAGAAATGGCATCCTATGAATCATGAGGCTTTTCACAAGCTCAGTTATGGACTTTACGTCGTCAGTTCCACCCATGGCGCGCAAAGCAACGGCTACGTTGGCAACACCGTCTTTCAAGTAACCGCGAAACCGGCTCGGTTTGCCATCGCCTGCAACAAGGACAACTTCACTTGCGGCCTGATCAGTCAAAGCCAGGTTTTTTCCGTTTCCATCCTGGGACAAGATGCCAAGGCGGAACTGATCGGTCTTTTCGGCTACCAATCCGGCCGCGCGATCAATAAGTACGCCTCGGTCCGCCATCGAATCGGCCAAACCGGCGCTCCCATTCTGTTGGAGGATACCTTGGCCTGGTTTGAATGCAAAGTGCTGCGGACCGTTGATGTCGGCACCCACCTGCTTTTCGTCGGCGAAGTGGTGGATGGTGAGGTGATCGACAGTTCCCAACCGGTGCTCACTTACGCTTATTATCGGGAGGTTAAGAAAGGCAAAGCGCCCAAGAACGCCCCCACCTACCTTGACTCGGCTCCGGCTGCGGCGGCCGGCAACGCCCCCTCCTCTTCCGGCAAATACGTCTGCGCCGTCTGCAACCATGTTTATGATCCGGCGGTGGGCGCCCCGGAGACCGGCATACCGGCCGGCACCCGGTTCGAGGATTTGCCCGAAACCTGGGTCTGCCCGGTTTGCGGCGCCGCAAAATCAGCTTTCGTCAAGCCATCGTGAGATTCACTATTAACCATCCCATTGCCGCTATGAAGATTCCGGTCATCGCTCAAAAATCCCCCGCCGTTCAACCCGCCGAAAAAGGAACCTATTGGTGGTGCGCTTGCGGGAAATCCAAGAAGCAGCCGTTCTGCGACGGCGCCCACAAAGGGTCGGAGTTCACCCCCTTGAAAGTTGAGATCGCCGAGGCCAAGACGGTGGCCTGGTGCCTGTGCAAACACACGAAAACTCCGCCCTTCTGCGACGGAACGCACAAGGGGGTTTGATCGTCCCTGAATAGAGCCGCGGATGACGAGTCTCCTGAGGCGGATCACCCGGAAAGAGCTTTGTTGGGGGGCGGCGACAGGGGATCAAACTCCGCTGGGTGGAATCCGCAGGCCTGCGCGGCTTGGATTTGCGGGTGCGGCTCACCGTGCGACCCGAACGGCTCAAGCAGGCTCATCTACCGGAGATCTAGCCGCAAACTGAGACCTGTTTCGCGGTGTTGTTGGGCGGCTCGATCCGCGAGGTGGACAAGGAGATCACCCTTGCCGCCGCCTTGACGCGCCAACCGCTCTTGTTCAGCCGGCGTTCGGTATTGGATGTCAAAGTCCTGGACCTTAATGAACTGGCGGGCAACCTGCTGAAATCACTTGGCTTGCCAAACAACGGCTTCGGTTGCGCCCTCCCGGAGACCGCCAAAGGGGCCGGGAATCTGACGGCCGGGCGGACGCGCGATGCCCAGGAGATCCGCATCGATCGCCAGCGGCTTTCCCTCCGGGGTTTCAATCCCTTGTCCCACCAGGGGGACGCGGCCGATCAGCTCCGAAGTGATTCTCGGGTAGTCATGGTCCAGGGCGCCCTCGGGCAGCGAGGCGACGAGTTTGACGCTGCCGGTCGCCTCGCGAAGCCATAATGCGCCTTCCTTCGAGACCCAACTATGCGAATCATAAAAGCCCTTTTGGGCGCCGCCGAGAAACACGTTGAAATCCGCTTTGAAGCCGGGCATTTCCTTCATCGACTCCAGCCCGCGCTTGAAGAACAAGTTGTTGAACCATTGACCGTCGCAGGGGGACACGGCCTTTCTCCCAGCCTCTTCCGTCGAATGCGGTTTGAAATAGGGGGTCACCCGTTCGTCGGCGTGAAACGAAATCGGACAGTCCAGGAAAAGGTTATGCGCGAAAACGCAGCCCTCGGAGAGGTGGAGAATCCCGCCCCCGCCGAGGATGTTGTTATCCACCAAAATGGGGCCGTGGTTAACTTCAAAATACAGCGCGGCCCATTCGGTATCATAGATGACGTTGCCGCTGATGCGGGTTCCCTGGGCGTCCCAATCCAGCCAAATCCCATAAGCGCCGCCGCTGCGCGGTCCGCGCACCTTGCGGATGCAGTTGTTGCGGATAATCGTGTCAATCGGGGCGTGAAATTTAATCGCCGCCGTCTCCCAGCCGCCAAACTCGCTGCGGTAATTGATTTCTTCGACCAGGTTGCCTTCGATGATGCTCCCCGCCGCGCCGCGATAGCCGGCGATCCCGGATTGGCCGCACCGTCGAATGGTGTTGTTCCGGACGAGGTGGTGACCAAAATCGCCCAGGGGCGCGGTGTCGGAACTCACCCCCGGCACGAATCCCAGGGAAATGCCGACGCATTTGGCATCCGTAACGACGCAGTTCTCGATGATCCAATGATTACCCCAATTGGCTACGATCGCCCCTTTTTGGTAGGAGGTTGGCGGCGCCCAATTCTCCGCGGAATGCTCGAACCTCAGGCCATCCACCGTGATAAAACCGAGGCGGGGTTTTTCCGGAAAGAAAAGCGATTCGCGCGCGTTAACCTCCACTTCGGCCTGGTTGGGGTCGGCGTCGCCGAAATTGGCCCAGACGATGACCTTGTCCTCCAGGGAAACGCTGAACCAGGCGCCCAACCGGCCTTTGGTCTCCTCGAGCGAACGCGCCTCCATCAGGGGTTGCCCATTAAAATACACCGCGCCTCGATGCAACCATTCCCCGTAGTTGAGCCAGCCGCCATACACGTTCAAGCGAAAGGGGTTGTACCCGTTAAACAGGCGGTCGGGAAGCTCGACGCGCCACAGCCCCCAATCATGGGTGTCCCATCGATCCTCGCTATGCTTCCAGGCGGCGACCGTCTCGGAGCCTTTGACCACCGCCTTGCCGCGCGCGGCGGCGCGGTAGGTAATGCGCCGCGCCTCGGAAAGCCCGCCGCGAGCCGGGTTGATCCGCTCCCGGTAAACGCCGTCATGGATGATGACGGTGTCGCCCGGTTCCGCCGCCTGCGCGGCGCGGTTGATGGTCAGATACGGGCCGCCCGCATCGCCGCGGTTAGCGTCGGACCCGGTCTTGGCGACGTGGATTTCGCTCGGGAACGAGGAGCTTTCTGACAGGAGGAGCGCCGCGAGCAGGCCAAGCCGTAGTTGGCGCCGGACGGCCTGGCCTAAAGCGGACGGCGCCGACGAGGAGAGGGATCGTTTTTCGATGGCGCTCATAGGTCCTGGAAACGTGCCATTTGCGAGGGAATCGTCAAGCGCCAACTCTGGCAGCGCCAACTCTGACCGCTGACGTAACACGATGGCCCCGGGGCGGGAGGAACGCTCAACCGCCGTACTGAGAGCTCATTATCGGGCTGCCGCCGTCTTCACCTCGGCCAGCGGCAACTGATAAGCGGCGGCTTCCTGCGAATTACGGACGTAAAGTCGATCGCCGACAACCACCGGATGGTTCCAGGTTTTGCCTTCCAGCGCCCGGAAGGAAGCTACCTCCGCATGCTCATTGGCATCGGCCCGAAGGAGTACGACCCGTCCCTCTTCGGCCGCGATCAGCATTAGGCCGGAATCCTCCAGCAACAACACCTGGCCTTTGCCGTAGCGTCCGCCTTTCCATTTTCGCTCGCCGGTCTTGAGATCGATGCAGGTGAAGAGACTGCCGTCCACTCCGTAGGCGTAACCTTGATGGCTCACAATGTCGGTGAAGTCCGGCTTCAGGTTTCGCGAGGTCCACAATTCTTGCGCCGTCAGCTGCCCGTTGGTCTTGGCCACGCGAATGGCCCGCGTGCCGGCGTTCATTCCGGTAGGCAAAAGCAGGGTGTCGTCCCCGATGAGGCGCGGCTGCAGCGCCCGGTAGGGCGAGAACTTCCACTCGTAACTCAGGCGCGCTTTCCCGTTGGTTGGGTCCAGAAAGACCAACCCTTCGTTGGACAGCATGAGCACCAGTTGCTCGCCGAGGATGGTATTCAATTGAGGCGAGCTGTAGGATTCATTGCCCGCCGCGGCCGACCAGCGGAGCGCCCCCGACGCCGCGTCAAACGCGAGCACGCCTTTGCCATTGGCTCCGCCGGCGTAAACAATGACGACCGCGCCGGCGACGAGTGGCGAGGCCGCAAATCCCCACATCGGAACTTTGCGCCCGGCGACGGTGGTCAACTCCCGCTTCCACACGACTTCGCCTGTGGTTGGATTCAGCCGCAGGAACATCCCCGTGGCGCCCGTGACGAATAACCCGCCGTTCGCAACCGAGGGAGTCGCCCGCGGGCCCGGTCCGCCCAGCGGATCTTCAAAGCGAGTTTCGATCGGCTGGCTCCAGACCTCGCGACCGGTTTCACCGTCATAACAAACCACGGTTTCCTTGGGGCCGCGCTGTTCCTGCGTGAAGAGCAGTTTTCCCGCGACCGCGAATGACGACCACGCCGGGCCAACCGGAATTTTCCAGAGTTGCCGGGGCGGACGGGCGGCCCAGTTGGTCGAGAGTTGGGGACCGCGCGCGCGGGACGCGCGGTCAGGGCCGCGGAACCCGGGCCATTCGGGATTCGCCAATCCCCGGCCGAGTTCGCCAGAATCCGACTGCTCTGGTTTGGCGGCCGCCTTCCCTTGGCGAACAGCGAGCATCGCTTCTTCCGGCGTTTGCGACCAGCGCCAATGCGCGCCGAGGACGTAATTTCCGGTCATGCCTTCATTGCGGAGCAGCGCTGAAAAGCCAAAGCCTGCAAATGCGAGAAGCACCGCAAGGCCGGTCCGGATCGCCGGAATGCGTTTGCTTAACCATGTCCCACCCAGGGCAAAAAGAACCATGCCCATGGGCAGCGTGATGTACGTCGTTCCCGGCCCGCGCATGGTCGGATCGACGAGCCGCAACGTGACTAAGAGGGAACCGGCCACGCCCAGGGCGCCGAACACGCGTTCCTTCCAGGTGGCGCGGCTAGCCGTCAGCCACCAAATCGCCAAGAGCGCGCAACAAATCAGCGGCCCAAACACGGCGATCATCCAGTAACTCCCCATGCCGCCTTCCAGGAACGCCGGTCCGAATCGCATCAACACCATGAGCGCGACCAGCAGCAGCGCCGGCCAGGCGCGCAGGGGACGAAATTTCGCGGAGTGAACTGAATTGTCTGGGGGCGCGGCTCCGGGACCGGCGCCTTCTGCGTTATCGCTCATGGCGGATGCGGTTTGATCTAATGGGTCTATTGCCAGCCAGCCAAGCATCCAGACGCCGCCGCCGGGCGGCCGCCTGAAATAGGGCTTGGCTGCCAGCGGCGCATGGCTTCAACCTTCCATGCAGTTCCCTCATCGCTTGGATTAGTTTTACTCTGGCATAACCCAACTCTCCGGTCAAATGGAATCAGACCGCCGCCGGGCGGCCTGCGCTCTGCCAGTTCGCGGTCGTTTCGCGCTCGCGCCCCATCCCCAACAGCAACGGACCGCGAGCGAATTCGGAAGGCCGCCAAAACAAACCCAAGGCAAAAGGGCGCCGTCAGGATTTCTCGCAAGATCCCGGGTTCAAACGGCTTGGATCGCGCCCAACGCCGCTCCCGCCTGGAAAGCCTTGAGGTTGATTTCCAGAATCTGAGCCTTTACCGATTGGCGGATGCCCTCCTGCCAGGCTTCCGCCGGCAGCGTGAGGCCGGTGGAAAGGGCGCCCAGGATCACCAAATTCGAAGCTCTCACGCTGCCGATCTCCGCCGCGATGCCCATCGCATCGAGATAGATCAGGCGCGGGAAGGCGGCCCGGATCCGCCCTTCGGCGTCTTCCGGATAGCGGGCTTGACCGCTCGAGACGCTGACGGGCACCACCTGCTGGCTGGAGACGACGGCCAACCCGCGGGCGGCGAGGTAATCGGCGTGGCGAAGAGATTCGATGCGTTCGAGCGCGCCCAACACCTGGGCGGTCCCGCGCTCGACCAGCGGGCTGTGGACCTCCTGGCCATAGCGAATCTGGGCGAGCACCGACCCGCCGCGTTGGGCCATGCCGTGGACCTCGTTGGTCTTGACCGCAAACCCCGCCGCCATGGCGGCGCGGGCGATGATCTCGCTGGCCAGCAGGATGCCCTGGCCGCCGACGCCCGCCAGCACGAGGTTGATCGTTTGAGTTTGGCTCATTGCGCGCTCGCTTTGGTTGAGATCGCTTCGAACGGGCAGACCTGCTCGCACATCTTGCAACCGCCGCACAGCAGGTCGTTGATCCGCAGGCCGTGCGCCTCGTCGCATTCGAGCGCCGGACACCCCAGGGTCAGACATTCGCGGCACTCCTGGCATTGGCTGGCGTCAATCGCCAGGGCTTGGCCCACCGGTTCGCCTTCGTCCAGCGGACAGGGCGCGCGGGAGACGATCACCGTCGGCTCGTTGGCCGCCAGCGACTCTTTGAGCGCCTGGATGGTCTCTTGCAGTTCATAGGGATTGACCGTCAGGACGCGTTTGACGCCGCAGGCGGCGGCCAGCGCCTCGATCGAAGCGCTGGGCGCTGGTTCTCCCATCAAGGTCAGCCCCGAGCCGGGATTGGGCTGATGCCCCGTCATGGCGGTGGTGCGATTGTCCACCACGATGATGACGGCGGAACCGCGGTTATACACGATGTTGAGCAGCCCGGTAATGCCAGAGTGGAAGAAGGTCGAGTCGCCCACCATGCCCACGATCCGCTTGGGCTCGCCGCCCTTCTCGAACCCCTGGGTCATCGATACCCCCGCCCCCATGCATAGAATCGTGTCCATCCGGTTGAGCGGCGGGAAGACTCCCAGGCTGTAGCAGCCGATGTCGCCGGTGACCACCACATCGAATTGCGCCAGGGCATAAAAGATGCCCCGGTGCGGGCAACTCGGGCAGAGGACCGGCGGACGCGCCGGCAAGTCCTGGATCTCCGCCCTCGGGGCGACGACGACTGGCGGACGGCCCTCATATTTTGCCCGCGCCGCCCGCAAGGCTGTCGGCGAAAGCTCGCCCACGCCCGGAATGACATTACGACCGTCGCAAGCGATGCCGAGCGCCTTAATATGTTCCTCGAGGAAATCATCCAATTCCTCGACCACCAGGACTCGTTTGACTTGGGCGGCGAACCGGCGAATCAACTCATCTGGAAACGGGTAGGCCCAGCCCAGCTTGAGGACGGAGGCCTCCGGCCAAATATCCCGCGCATACTGGTAGGCGACGCTGCTGGTAATGATGCCCAGGGCCGGATCCCGCATCTCGATGCGGTTAGCGGGAGATTCACAAGCCGCGAGGCTCAATTTGGGCAACCGATCCTCGACCGTCCGGCGCATCACCCGGCCCCAAATGGGAATCGGGACGTAACGCGGCGGGTTCTTGACGAAGCCGGCGGACTTTGCCCGCAACGCGCGCTCGCCCAAAGGCACCAGGCTGCGCGAATGGCTGACCCGGGTGGTCGTGCGGAGGATTACCGGCGTCTGGAACTGCTCCGAGACCCCCAAGGCCAGGGCGGTAAAATCCCGAGCTTCCTCGGAGTCCGACGGCTCAAAGATCGGAATCTTGGCGAAGCGGGCGTAGTGGCGCGTGTCCTGCTCGTTTTGGGAGGAATGCATCCCCGGATCATCGGCGACGCAAATCACCAGGCCGCCCACCGCGCCGATGTAGGCGAAGGTCATCAACGGGTCGGCGGCCACATTCAGGCCGACGTGTTTCATCGTCACAAGGGAACGGGCGCCGGCGAACGAAGCCCCCACCGCCACTTCGAGTGCGACCTTTTCGTTGGGGGACCATTCGCTGTAGATGTCCGACCGGAACGCCGCGAGGGCTTCGAGGATTTCCGTGGAGGGGGTGCCGGGGTAGCCGGTGGCCACCGTAACCCCCCCCTCGTAGGCCCCGCGCGCGATCGCCTCGTTGCCGGAGAGGAGTTCAATCCTGGGTGTCATAACAAAACCGGATCATTTGATCTTCTCGAAAAAAACGCGTTTGGCCTTGCCTTCCTGCCGTTCGAGCGCGCCGGCGGGGAAGACATCGCCCTTGGGGCTGAAGCCTAATCTCTCTTTCAGATGCTTCTCCACCACGAACCCGGTAACTCCGGGCTGGACTTCCACGTTGACGCGCAGGTCGCGAACGCCATCGTTTTCCTCGACGATGATCTGGTAATGCGGCAGCACGCCGGGGATTTCCATCAGGGCCTGCTCGATCTGCCGGGGGAAGAAGTTGACGCCTTTGATAATCAGCATGTCGTCCACCCGGCCGGTAATTCGGTCCAGGCGAAGGCTGGTGCGACCGCATTCGCAAGGTTTGCGGCTGAGCACCCGCGTTAAGTCGCCCGTGCGGAACCGGATGATGGGTATGGCCTGCCGCCGCAACGAGGTAAACACCACCTCGCCGCGCTCGCCGTCCTCGACCGGCTTGCGCGTGGCCGGATCTACCACCTCGACGATGTATTGGTCCTCCCAAACATGGATGCCGCAATGAAACGGACAGTCCATGCCCGTCGTGCCGACTCCGCCGGTTTCCGTCATCCCGTAGATGTCGAAGGCCTCGATGCCCAGTCCGGATTCAATCCGCTCGCGCATGCTGTCGGAAAACGTCTCGGCGCCGAAGATGCCGATCTTAAGCGACGGAATGGCGGCCTTCTGCTCCTGGACGACATCCAGGATCCGTAAGCCGTAGGAAACCACCCCCATGAGGGCCTTGACGCCGAAGTCGTTCATCAAGTGGATTTGGCGCGGCGTATTGCCGGCGCCGGCGGGAATGACGAACAGCCCCGCTTTACGGGCGCCGTGATAAAAGCCAAAGCCGCCGTTAAATAAACCGAACGAAGGCGTGATCTGGATGGTGTCGCCGGCTTTAATGCCGGCCATGGCATAACAGCGCGCCATGCACTCGGCCCACTGATCGAGGTCGCTTTCAGTATAGGCCATGGCCACCGGCGTTCCCGTGGAGCCGGAGCTCATATGCATCTCGCGCAGGTCTCCGCGCTCGGCGCATAACATGCCCAACGGATACTGGACCCGGAAATCTTCCTTGCTCATGAACGGCAGCCGGCCCAGATCCTCGACCGCTTGGATGTCGGCGGGCTTGAGCCCGGCTTGGTCCAGCTTGCGGCGGTAGAAGGGGCTGTGGTCGTAAGCGCGTTGGATCAGCGCGCGCAGGCGGACCTGCTGCTCGCTGGCCAGTTCGTCGCGCGACATCGTCTCGGCCGTTTGGTTCCAAAAGATTCTCATGGCAATCCAGTTCCGTAGATCACGCGGCCAAGGCTATGGATTGCCCGGCGAGTGTCAACGGCCGTTTCGCCCGCCCCGGGAGGCGGATCAGCTCCCGCTTGCAAAACCAATAAGTGACGTTTAAGGTAGTCATTACATGATATGCACCCGCCACGCGCTCTGGCTGCCTTTGTGGCTCGCCCTGGCGGCCGGTTCCCCGGCCGCCGCGCCGATGACGCCCGACCAGGTCCTGACGTTGCCGCCGCCCGCAACCCAATCGGTCGAGTTTACCCGGGATATTCAACCGATTCTGGCCTCGAGTTGCATCACCTGCCATGCGCGCGGCCGCGCCAAGGGAGGGCTCCAGCTCGACACCCGGGAAACGCTCCTCCGGGGCGGCGATTCCGGCCCGGCCGTAGTGGCGGGCAAGAGCCAGGAAAGCCTGCTGGTAGCCTTGGTTGCGGGCGTTGATCCGGACGCGGTGATGCCCAAAAAGGGCTCGCGTCTCACCGCCGCTCAAATCGGCCTGGTGCGCGCCTGGATCGACCAAGGGCTGAACTGGGACCCCAAGATTACGTTCGCGCGCCCGGCCCCGCTCAACCTGCTGCCTCGCCCTCCCCAGACGGAAATCGCCTCCGACAGCGCGGTCAGCCCGATCGACCAAATCCTGCGGCCTTACTTCCAAACCAACCATTTCCAACCGGGGCCCTTGGTCGCGGATCGGCTCTTCGCCCGCCGCGCCTGGCTCGACGCGGTCGGCTTGTTGCCGGCGGGCGACGCGCTGGACGCTTTCTGCGCTGATACGCGTCCGGACAAACGGGCGCGGCTCGTGGACCGATTGCTGGCGGACGACCGCGCTTACGCGGAACATTGGCTCTCGTTCTGGAACGACCTGCTGCGCAATGATTATCGCGGCGCTGGTTACATCGACGGCGGGCGCAAGCAGATCACCGCCTGGCTTTACTCGGCCCTCGCGACCAACCTGCCTTACGATCAGTTCGTCGCGCAGCTCATCAATCCCACGCCCGAGAGCGAGGGATTCGCCCGCGGCATTACCTGGCGGGGCGTCGTCAACGCCAGCCAAACGACGCCCTTGCAGGCCGCCCAGAATATCTCCCAGGTGTTCATGGGAGTGAACCTCAAGTGCGCTTCCTGCCACGATAGCCTGATCAACGATTGGCGATTATCCGACGCCTATGGGTTGGCGAGCGTCTATAGCGAGGGTCCGTTGCAACTGTTCCAGTGCGACAAACCGACCGGCCAAACGGCCGCCGCCAGGTTTATCTACCCGGAGCTGGGCGAAATCGATCCCGCGGCGGATAAGCCGGCGCGGCTCAAACGACTCGCCGAAATCATCGCCAGTCCCAAAGACGGTCGCCTGCCGCGCACCTTGGTTAACCGGCTCTGGGCTCGCTTTTTCGGCCGCGGCCTGGTCGAACCCGTGGACGATATGGAACAACCGGCCTGGAACCAGGACCTGCTCGACTGGCTGGCGCAGGATTTGGTCGCCCACCATTACGACGTAAAGCGCGCCATCGCCCAAATCCTCGCCTCCCAGGCCTACCAACTCCCCTCGGTCGAATGGGTCGAGTCCAAGGATTTTGTTTTTCGCGGACCCGGCGCGCGCCGCATGTCGGCCGAACAGTTTCGCGACGCCCTCGGGCAAATTACCGGCGTTTGGTTCGAAAAGGCGGAATACGCGAATGGAGCGGATCGAATCCGGGCCAGCCTGGTGGCGGCCGACCCGTTGGCCCTCGCCCTCGGCCGCCCGAACCGAGAACAGGTGATCACTACCCGCGCCACCGCGGCCACCACCCTCCAGGCCCTGGAATTGACCAACGGAGAGACCCTGGCAAAACTCCTCCACCGGGGGGCTGAGCAGCTCGCCGCGGCCGCTCCGGCGGCGGATAAGCTAGTGGATCAACTCTACCGTGACGCGTTGAGCCGGACGCCCCGCCCCGCCGAAAAGTCGCTGGCGACCGGGCTTGTGGGGCAACCCGCCAGCCCGGCAGGTGTCGAAGACCTCCTCTGGGCCGTCGTGATGCTGCCTGAATTTCAACTCATTCCCTAAGCCATGCCTAATTCTCCCGATTGGACCCGCCGCGACTTCCTCAAGTCGGCCGGCGCCGCCGCCCTCTCCGCCCTGGCGGCCGGTTACCCCCGCTCAATGCCTGGCGCCGAAGCCAAGCCGGATCAACCGAAACCGACCGCGGACACGATCATTGTGCTCTGGATGGGGGGTGGAATGGCGAGCACCGAAACCTTCGATCCCAAGCGCTATACCCCCTACGAAAAGGGCATGTCGCCCGGAGCTTTCCTAAGCACCTTCCCAAGCATCGACACCGCGGTCGACGGGATCAAGTTTTCCCAGGGCCTGGAAAACCTGGCCAAAGTCATGGATCGCGGCGCCCTCATTCGCTCCTACACGGCCGCGGATCTGGGGTTCATTCTCCATTCCCGCCACCAATACCACTGGCATACCGGTTACGCCCCGCCTCAGACGGTGGCCGCGCCGCACCTGGGCGCAGTCATCGCCCGCACGCTCGGCCCGCTCAATCCCGTCGTGCCGGCCTTCATCAACATCGGCCAGCGCTTGGACGTCGGCGAAGGCGAGGAACTCAAGGCGTTCACCACCGCCGGCTTTCTGGGGAGCGAATACGGTCCGTTTAACATCCCCTTCCCCGAGGATGCCGCTGACAGCGTGCGACCGCCCGAAGGCATGACTCCAGACCGATTTGCAAACCGTGAGAACTTCTTCAAGAAGTTGCTGGCCACCAGCCCGGTGGGAGAGTACGGAAGCGGCTACCAAAAAGACTCGCTGCTGCGCTCGTTGGACAACGCTTATCGTCTGCTGAACTCTCCGGCCGCAAAAGCCTTCAACCTCGCGCTCGAACCCATCGAGAACATTCGTCAGTATGTGGCCAATTACGAACCGGGCCGCCGGTTTAATTCCTCGCAGGACCGCTTCGGCGCCAAATACGAGGAGCAAATGATCGGTCGTTTCGGCCTGGGCTGTCTGCTCGCCCGCCGCCTGGCCGAGGTCGGCGCCCGCTACATCGAGGTCACCACCGAGTATATTCCCTTTCTCAATTGGGACACGCACGAGAACGGACACGCGCGCGCCGCCGCCATGAAAAAACAAATCGACGCCCCGATCGCGCAATTAGTGCTCGATCTGGAGGCGCGCGGGTTGCTGGACCGCACCCTGATCGTGCTCGCCAGCGAATTCAGCCGCGACGCGCTGATTGAAGGCAAGCCCGAAAAGAAGGTGCAGGACCAAGTCGAGGTGCCGGAGAAAATTGAGGATCCTAAGTTCTACGGAATGCACCGCCACTTTACCGACGCCGGTTCCGTCCTGCTCTTCGGCGGGGGCGTCAAACGCGGCCGCCTGCATGGCCGAACCGCCGAGGAACGACCCTGCAAAACCCTGGAGGGCCGGGTGGTCATTGAGGATTTGCACGCCTCGCTTTACCGCGCCATGGGCATTGCGCCCAATCTGGCCTACGAGATTGAGCGCCGTCCCTTCTATGTCACCCGGGACGGCAAGGGCAAACCCATAGCAGAACTGTTTGGTTAACTGTTGGGGTTTTGGGGGTCCGGCGGCTTAGAAGGCGGGCGAGCTCAGGGGTAGCGCGGCGGCGGCTTGGGGCGGTCGCTCGTTCAAAAGGCCCGCGCACGACCGACGCATTTCGATCAGCGCCCGCTCCTGCTCCTCGCTAAAATGCCCCACTCGCTGGGCGTAGGTGTCCATCCACGTCAACAGCCGTTCCCGGCTATCGCCATCCAGCGCCACGTCGTAGTGGCGGCTGGGACGATCCAGCACGGCGAGCAGGGCGCTCTTTTGCGCGATCCCATCGCCCGCCACGGAGGCGCCGCGACGGTAGCCTTCCCAGACCTGGTCCTGCAAGCTGGGCTTGCCGAACGCGACGAGATTGTCGTAAGCCTTCGCGGGCGTGAGATCCAACCGGGCCGCAACGGCGTTGGTAGCTTGCGCGTTATGACACCCCACGCAACGGGCGGCGAGCAGCGGCTGAACAAGCCGGTCAAAGCGCAACGGCCAGGAGCCTTCGGGGCCCGCGGTGATGCGCGACGGCGCTCGGCCCACGGCCAGCGCGCGGTTCCCCGGCGGCGCCTGCTGGCGATGCTCGTGGCAGCCGATGCAGCTCAGCGTCTGGCCCGGTTGGACGTGCGTCGCGCTGCGCATGGTCTGCACCGCGACGCCCCGCGCGTCGAGGGCCTGGAAGAAGAGGATCACCCCCGCCGGCGCGCGGAAATAAGCCGAGCCGTCCGCCTCCACCGGCACGGTGCCGAGCACGCATTTTCCCGGGTCGTCATGGGTGACGCCGATGCTCGGGAAATTCATGGTCGGATGAGTCTTGGCCGGAACGGCGACCAGGCGCAGGGACTTAATTTCGCCGCGCGGCACGCCGGTCAGCCCCTGATAAACATCCGCCAGCAAAAACTCGCCTTCCTTCTTCGCATCGCGGGCAAGCTGGCTGGCGATCACGGGCGGCCGCTCGCGCGCCCGCACCGGAATGGGATCGCCGCAGGCGATGTCAGGGTCGGACCAGAGCAATTCGCGAGCGCGCGCGCCGGCGTCGTAGAGGTAAAGGGCCATGCCGTTGGCGGGGCGTTGCACGGCGTGCCAGCGGTCCCAGCCGCTGGTGCCGGGCACCTGGGCGCCTTCGCACCCCCAAGCCACCAGATGAAAGCGTTCGCTCAAGGGCCAGGGATTGGCATAGGAGGTCAACGGCCAGCCTTCGATCTCGGGGAACGGCACCTCCGGAGTCAGCCGCGTGATAGGGGGCGCGCCATCCGTGCCGGCGCTCGGATCCAGCAACACCAGGCTGCCCATGGTCTGCGCGTGGTGAGCGCTGGCGGTGAAGATGAGTTTGTGCGACCCGGGAATGGGCTTGGCCTCGAACGTGCAGTGCGGCGTGCGGGTATAGTTCTTGAAGACCGCCCGGGCATTGGACCCGTCCGGGTTGATCGCCCACAGGCCCATGTAGGGCATGTTGTCCCGATCGATGTAATCCCAGCGCGAATAGATGATGCTGCCGTCATGGGCGATGTCCGGCGTCCACTCGAACATCTCGAAAGGAGAAATCGCGCACAAATCGCTCCCGTCGGCATTCATCGTGTGGAGGGTGTAAACCGCCACGGGCCGTTCCGGACCGCCGCCGCAGCGGACGTAACAATCCGGCAGGTCGGGTTGCGCCAGCGTGCGCGCCGCGCTCTCGCGGCCGGCCTGCAGCGATTGGCCGCGCCGCGTTGAAAGGAACACCAGGCGCCCGTCAGGAAGGTACCGGCCGTCAAAATCGTCGTACTTGCCGCGCGTGATCTGTCGGACGCCCGAGCCGTCCAGGTTCATCTCGAACAGGTGATAGAACGCGTCTTCCGGCACGTTGGCCTTGTCGAGCTTGTTGGGCTCCGCAGCCAGGCGCGAATAATAGCGGCACCAGGCGAAGAGCACTTTGGACCCGTCGTAGGACAGCATGGGCCGGAGGAAGCTGCCGGGTTCCTTGAAGGAGGTGGTGATGCATTGCTCCACGGGCGAATCAGTGGCGAACCCGCGCAGCAGGTAAAGGCCGCCCCCGGGCTTGGACCACCAGCCGTAATACTGATCGGACATATGGTTAAAACTCCCCGGCACGCGCTTGGTGAAAAGCAGCGTGTCAAAGCCCCGGACCAAGGGGTTCTGGAGGGCCAGGCGTCGCTGGAGCCCGCGCGCTTCCAGGAACAGGCCCTGGGCGGATTGTCCGGCGGGGAGGGCGGCCAAGCGTTCCTTGAGGCGGTCAATTTCCGCCGGGCCCGCGCCAAGCTCGGCGCAAATCGCCAGCGTCTGCCGCGCGCGCTCCACCCAGTTCACTTGGACCGGTTGCAACTGGTGGTTGACCGACCATGTCGAAACGCTGACCTGGTCCGCAGGACGATGCAACGCCAGGTTTTTCCGCCCGTCGCCCACGCCAAAGACTTCCACCTCGTCGAGGTGGAGGTAAGCTCGGCCGGGCAGCGCGAGACGAACGAAGCGTCCCTTCTGCCCCTTGACCTCAACCGCCAGCGGCTTGCCGTCGGTGAACCCCATAAACACCGTGCCGTTGTGCTGGTAGATCGGGTGAAAAGCCTTACCGTCTTCGGACAGCAGCACCTTGATTTCCCGCGCGCGGTCGGGGGCATCCGTCCGGTTCCAGATCGTGACGCGGCCGATGGGCTGCGTCTCGCCGAGGTCCACCTGCCACCACGGCTCGTCGCATTCGCCGGTGTGGAAACCCCACTGCCCGTTCTTGATGCCGTCGCAACCGCCCGCCGCGTCCGCCTGGGTCGTCACCGGCGCGGCCACCCCGCCCAGCAAGGCGACCTCCTCCGCCAAGACCCAATCCGCCTCCACGCGGCTGGACCACGAGGCGACGGATTCGACGCCGGCTAGCGCCCCGGTTCCCAGGCCAACCACCAGCCACAAAACCAGGAGCGACCCGCCGCGCGGAGGCGGCGCCAAACAACCGACGCGAGATGTGTTCATATGGAAACAGCACCGGCTGACACGCATCACGATTGTGAATGCCGCCAGCAAGAGATGATATATGAAGCAGTTCTAACGCTCTCAGGCGCAAAGCGCAAGCGTCGATTATTTGAAATTATCCCGCCAGGGCTGCGTCAACCTCGCGGAATTCGCTAGCCGGACGCAGCTTGGATCCGCTCTCGGTTATCGCCCTTGCGGTTTTCAGTTGCGTTGGCGCGAGGGTTTTCCTAAAAGAACCGACGATGTCCAACATGATAAAAGGCTCCAGCGCGCGTTTGAAACCGGCCTTCGACCTCGAGGAGTTCCTGGCGACCCGCACGGAGGCGGTCAACCAGGCGCTCGACCGCTTTTTGCCGCCAGCCAAGACCAAGCCGGCCACCATTCACCGGGCCATGCGTTACTCGCTCTTCGCCGGCGGCAAGCGCATGCGACCCGCGCTCTGTCTGGCCGCGGCCGCCGCCTGCGGCGGCAACGAGACCGACGCCCTGCCACTGGCCTGCGCCGTCGAGTGCATCCATACCTATTCGCTTATCCATGACGACTTGCCCGCGATGGACAACGACGATTTTCGACGAGGCAAGCCGACCAACCACAAGGTTTTTGGCGAAGGCATCGCGGTGCTGGCGGGCGACGCCCTCTTGACCCAGGCCTTTGAAGTCGCCGTCCAATGCCAGGATTGGCCGCGCTACCCGCGCCAGCGAATCGTCCTCGAGTTGGCTCAAGCCGCCGGGTCGCTTCAATTGATCGCCGGCCAGGTCGCGGACCTCGAAGCCGAGGGACAAAAGATCTCCACCCGCCAACTTCGGTACATCCACGAACGCAAGACTTCCGCCTTGCTGTGCGGCTCGGTCCGGTTAGGAGGAATGAGCGCCAATTGCACCCCCGCTCAGCTCCGGGCCCTCACGGAATTCGGCTACCACGTGGGCCTGGCCTTCCAGGTCATCGATGACATCCTGGATGTGACCCAAACCAGCGAGAAGCTGGGCAAGACTGCGGGGAAGGACACCCAGGCCCAAAAGGCGACCTACCCGTCCCTGGTCGGGCTGGAAAAGTCGCGCCGGATCGCCACCCGCTTGACCGACCGGGCCTTCGCCGCCCTGGACGCCTTCAAAGGCCGGGCGGTCGCCCTCGAAGCCCTGGCTGAGTTCTTGTTGAAGCGCGACCGGTAGCCCGGTTGGAATCTCCACCGCCGTCGCTCGCCGACCCATCGCCTCTTGCCCCCGAGATTGCGCCGCTCATCCCAATTTCATGGCCTTAGTCTTATGCGTCTCTAATGCTGCCGTCGTGGCCCGTTCGCTGATTAATTGTCGTGGCGCCCCCGCGCATGGCTCCCCTGCCCGCCCTTTCCATTGATCTCCGTGTTTTATTATCTATGTCCAACCCCCAGAAAATGGACCTCCCGACACCCGGGCAACTCAGCTCCTTCAAGAGCAAGGCGCGCCGGCGCTTCCTGCGCCTGCTCCTCTTCCTGGTCGTGGCTTTGGCCGGCGGCCTGGCGGTGATTATTAGTTTCCGGAGTTCGGTGAGCCGCACCGCTCCCCGCGCCACGATCTCGACCCGGCCCGTGGCGGCGCTCTCCGTCACGCCTCCAATCCCCGCGGACCCAAACGATCTCTTCGAGGACGTCTCGGAAAAGGCCGGTCTCCACTTCGTCAACCAATTCTGCGATTCCCGCATCGCCAACATCATCGAGTCGAACGGCGCCGGGGGATGCTGGCTGGATTATGACGGCGATGGACTGATGGACCTCTATGTCGTCAACTCCGGCCCGCTGGAGGGCGTCACGCATCAAGCGCCCGGAACGGCGCGGCGGCCCAACGCCCTCTATCGCAACCGGGGCGATGGCACCTTCGAGGACGTCACCAGGAAGGCGGGGCTGGAAGGCGTCGGTTACTGCACCGCGGCCATTGCCGCGGATTATGATAACGACGGCCACGTGGACCTGTTTGTCCTGGGCGTGGGGCGCAGCTACCTCTACCACAACCGGGGCGACGGCACGTTCGAGGACGTCACCGACAAGGCGGGGGTGGCCAACGCGGGAGGCACGGCCATCGGCGCGGTGTTTCTCGACGCGGACAACGATGGCTACCTGGACCTGTTCGTGGCGAATTACCTGACCTTCGATCCCAATTACCAGTTGTACTTTAGCGCGGATGCCTATCCGGGCCCGCTGTCCTACAAGCCCCAGCTCAATAAACTGTTCCACAATCGCGGCAACGGCACTTTTGAAGATGTCAGCGCCGCCGCGGGCGTCCAGATCCCGGGACACCGAGCGATGTCGGTGGCGGTGTTGGACTATAACCAGGATGGGGCGCCCGACATTTACGTCTCCAACGACGGCACGCCCAACGTGCTGCTGGTCAATGACGGCAAGGGGCATTTCAAAGATATGGCGCCCGATGCGGGCGTCGCCTTCAACGCCATGGGCGAGGCCGCGGGCTCGATGGCGGCCACCGTGGGCGATTGCAACGGCGACGGCTACGATGATATCCTGGTGACCCGGTTGGGTTACGGCTCTCTCTATATGGGCGCCGCCAAGGGCGTTTATGATGACCGCATGATGGCTTCCGGTCTGGGCTCCTTGACCGCGCAGTTTGTCGGCTGGGGCGGCTGTTTCCTGGATTTTGATAACCGCGGCGCATTGGACATCGTGATCGCCAACGGCGATGCCCACTACCTGGTGGGCTGGGAAAGCCTGCTCCTGGAGAACCGCGGCGACGGCACCTTCACCGATGCGGCGGCCAAAGGCGGCGCTTACTTCCGCACCAAGGTCCGGGCGCGCGGAAGTTCCGTGGTGGATTACGATAACGACGGGCGCATGGACATCCTGGTAACCGCCATGGGCGACCGCTGTTTCCTCCTCCACAACCGCGACCAGTCCCACAACCACTGGCTCACGCTCGATTTGGAGGGCACGAAGAGCAACCGCGACGGCTTTGGCGCCGCGGTGAAGGTCACCGCCGGCGGCCGCCAGTACTCCGCGCTCGCGCGGTGCGCTTTTGGGTTCCTCATGCAGAGCGACCGGCGCCCGCATTTCGGCCTGGGCGCGGCCGCCACGGTGGACCGCGTCGAAATTCGCTGGCCCAGCAAAGCGGTCCAGGAGTTGACGAACGTCAAGGTGGACCAGATCCTGACAGTGCGAGAACCCGGGGAGCGAAAATGAGAGGCGAGCTGATTTGCTGCGCCACGCTGCTGTGCGGTCTCGCCGCCCTTGGCGCGGACGAGGCGCCGGCTTCGCCCGGGCCGCTGGCGCTGACGCAGGCGCCGCACGGCGCTTCCGCCGCGGCGGCGGGCGACCGATTGGACCGGATCTATGGGCCGGGCAGCCGCGTCGTGGTGGCTCTGCCCCCGCTCAGCGCGGGGAAAGCGAGCGTCCTTTCCGAAGGTCTCTATGCCGCCGGCGGCCCGGCGGCTTCGTACGATGGCGAGCGCGTCTATTTCGCGGGAAAGGCGCGGGCCGACGGCCTATGGCAGGTTTACGAAGCGGGGGTGAACGGCGGCCCCGCCCGCGTGGTCACGGCGATGCCGGGTGGCGCCGGCTCCCCGGCGCTCCTGCCCGATGGGAGCGTGGTATTCGCCTCTCCCGTGCCCAAGGAGGGCAATTCCCCCCGCTCGCCCACGCCGCCGCAACTCTACGCGCAGTTGCCCGGCGCCAAACCGCGACAGCTCACCTTTGGTTTGGGCGGCGCCGCCGATCCGACGCTGCTCCCGGATGGGAGGATCCTCTTTGTTTCGGCGCTCTCGCCCGGCCCCGCCGGCCTGGCGCGAGGGCTTTCGTTATTCACTATCAATAACGACGGCACCGAGATCACGGGCTTCGCTTGCCAACACGATCCCCCCGCCCTCCTCGCCCGGCCCCAGTTGCTGAGGGACGGACGCGTCGCCTTTCTCACGGCGCCTCTTGACCGCGCCGTGGTCGAAGGAACGGCCGAATGCGTCCGGATGGCCCGCCCATATCTGAGCCGGGCGAAGCTGCTCCCCGGGATCGGCGCGGATGTTTCCTCCGTGGGTCCTGAGGGCGATACGGACTTCCTGGTTTGCGCCGCAAACGCGGGCGCGGCCCGGGCGGTTTATCGGTTGAATGGGAGCGAAGAAAAACTGGGCGCTCCCTGGTTCGCGGACCCGCGCTGGGACTGCCTCGAGGCGGTGTCGGCGCGCGCCCACCCGCGTCCCATGGGCCGAATCAGCACGATGGACCTTGCCAAAAAGACCGGCCAGATCCTTTGCATGGATGTCAACGACACGACTTACCGCGAGGCAGGGTCCGCCGCCGGCCCAACCACCGCCCGAATCCGCGTGCTGGCGGCGGTTTCACCCGGCGCCTGCCGTTCCCTGGGGGAGGTACCGGTCCAATCCGATGGCTCGGTGATGGCGGAGATCCCCGCGGACCTGCCGATCGGATTCGAGGCCTTGGACGCCCAGGGACGGGTGCTGCGCCGCGTCGAACCGATCCTGTGGGTTCGGCCCGGAGAAAACCGCTCGTGCGTCGGGTGCCATGCGGCGCATAACCGCGCGCCCCACAACCATCGCCCGCTCGCGGTGTACGCCACCGTGCCCTGCCTGAGCCTGGACCCGGAACCGGCCAAGGCTAAAGGCCCCCAATAAGATGAACGCCAAAGCCATCCGAGTTCGCGCCGGGGTCGTGGTTTTGGGGATCACGGTCGGTCTGCTGGGCCACCACTTTGGCGGCAACGCCCATATCCGGCGGAGGATCGGCCAGCAACCGTTGGGTGAGGCCAACTGTTTTAATTGCCATTTTGTCTCCACGGACCGGCTCCCTTGGTCCCAGGCGCGACCGCATCACGATTCTCCCTCCGGGATGGTGGTCAGCCCCGATGGAAGGAAGCTTTATATTGCCTTGGATGACCGCGATGAAGTGGCCGAAGCGGACCTGGCCACCCGCAAGGTGCTCCGCCGGGTCAAGGTTGCGGGCGGCCCTTTTGGCTTGGCCCTCGACGCCAGCGGCAAGCGCTTGTTCGTTGCCTGCCGGCATGGGGATCGGTTGGCCTTCCTGGATACGGAATTGCTCAACGAGACTGGTTCCCTGCCGGTGGGGACGGCGCCCGTCGCGCTGGCGTACTGCCGGACCTCCGCCGGAGAGCGCCTCATCGTGGCCAACTCGATGTCCGACGATATCTCCGTGATTTCCCTTGCGCCGCTCCAGGAGTTGGCGCGTCCGGCGGCGGGCCGCGAACCGTTCGCCGTCGCCGCCACGGCGGATGGGGCGCGGGCTTTTGTAGCCAATCGCCTCGTCGGGTTGAGCAGCGTCAAGACCCTGCCGACCTCCGAAGTGACCGTGGTGGACCCGGCGACCGCGCGCGTCGTGCGACGCGATGGGCTGGCGTCGGCGCACCTTTCCGAAGGCGTGGGTCTGGACGAGACCCGATCGTGGGTCCTCACGCCCCTGGTGAAGGTGCGCAACATGGTCCCCATAACGCAGGTCGCCGGCGGCTGGGTCATGTCGAGCGGATTGGCCATCGCGGATTTCAAGCGGGGGAACGTGATCCAGATGCCCCTGGATGAGGCCAACGATTTTTTCTCCGATCCCTCGGCGGTGGCGGTGGACCCCGCGGGACACCGGGCGTTTGTGGCTTCCGGCGGCGCCGATGTGGTCAGCGTGGTGGACCTGGATCGCGTGGCGGCTTGGTTGGAAAAGGCCAGCGCCGACGACAAGCGGGAGGCGATTTACGATCTCTCGCTCGCGCCGGAGTACGTCGTCTCCCGGATTCCCACCCACCGCAACCCGCGCCAGGTCGCGCTCAGCCCGGACGGCGCCACGCTGTTGGTGGCCGAACATCTCGACGACTCGATCCTGGTGGTGGACGCGAAGAGCCTGACCCCGCTGGGCCGCATCGTGCTGGGCGACGGCGGCAATGAGGATCCCATCCGCCGGGGCGAAAAGGTGTTCACCAGCGCCGCCAACACCTTCCAGCATCAGTTCTGCTGCCGCTCCTGCCACCCGGACGGCCACGTGGACGGCCTCAGCTACGACTTCGACGGCGACGGCATCGGCGACAACCTGCTGGACAATCGCAGTCTGCAAGGCGTGGCCGGCACCGGCCCCTTCAAGTGGAACGGAAAGAACGCCACCCTGGAGATCCAATGCGGCCCCCGCTTTGCCCGCGTGCTGATGCGCACCGAGCCGTTTCCTCCCCGCCAATTGCGCGACTTGACGACCTACATCAAGTCCCTGCCCCCGGCCCGGGCGGCGCGAAACAAGGACCGCGCTCTGACGCCGTCCCAGGAGCGCGGCCGCGCGATCTTCTTCGCGACGAAGACCCCCAGCGGCGCCGAGATCCCCTTGTCCCGCCGATGTGTGACTTGCCATCCGCCGCCGCTCTACTCCGTGAGGCTGCCTTTCAACATTGGCACTAAGGGCCAGTATGATACCACCGAGATCTTCGACACGCCGCATTTGCTGGGCGTGATCGATACCGCCCCGTATTTGCACGATGGCCGGGCGCAGAGCCTGGAAGAGCTCTGGACCATTTACAACCCGACCGATCTGCATGGAGTGAGCAGCTACATGAATAAGATCCAGCTCAATGACCTTATCGAGTTCCTAAAAACCCTCTGACCTTCTTCGGAGCCGCCTATGAACACCAAAGCCCTTGTCACCGCGCCGACCCTCGCCTGGCTCGTCCTGGCCGCGCCCGCCCTTCGCCTGCCGGCCGCCCCGGCAGCCTCCACGCTCCCTTTCCCACTCATCGAGCGGTTCGAGAACTTCTCGATGAAAGACGGCATTCCGTCGCATAAAGTCCACTGTGTTCTGCCTGGCAGCGACGGCAAGCTCTGGGTGGGCACCTACAAAGGCTTGCTGGCGCGGGAAGAGGGCAAGTTTCGCAAGATCGGCGTTGAGGAAGGTCTGAGCCATCCCATGGTCATGTGCCTGGCGGAAGACACGCGACGGGGCGACCTGTGGGTGGGCACGATGCGCGGGCTTAACCGCTACAGCGCCGGACAGATCACGACCTACACCCAAACCAGCAGCGGCTTGCCCAACAACGTGATCTATGGCTTGGACGTGGTCGGCGATACGCTCTGGGTCGCCACCGCCGCCGGCTTGGGCGTGCTCGACCTCAAGACCGGGTCCTGGACCATTTATGACCAGAGCAACACCGTTATGCACGAACCGTGGGTTTACTCCATCAAAGGGCTCAAGGACCGGGTCTATGTGGGCGTTTGGGGAGGCGGCATACTGGAATACGAATTCGCTAACGGGGTGTTCAAAGAACACCGCGACCCGGATCGCGATTTCCATTTCGACCTGGTTCCGGACGATGGCCCCGTGAATGACGTCACCTCCTGGATCGCCTGGGACAATGGCATCCTGTGGCAGGGGACCTATTTCGGCATGTCGCGTTATGACGGCTCCCGCTGGCGCACCTGGCAGGAAAAGAAGTCACCGTTGCTCTCCAATTTCGTCAACTTCATCTGGGCCCGCGGACGGGCGGCATGGGTCGGCACGGACCGCGGGGTCTCGGTGACCGACGGCGATACCTGGGCTAATTATCGCACCACCGACCAAGGCGAAGGGCTTGTGGAGATCACGCGACCAGGCGAGCCGGTCGAAACCCGAACCATGTCCACTCATCTGCCGAATGATTTCGTGCTCGGCCTGTGGGTCGATGACAAGGAGGCCTGGTTCGCGACTTCGGACGGCTTGGGGCACGGCTTCTTCCCCGCGGCTTCGAAGGCGGCGGCGACGACCTCAGCCAAGTAGCTCTAGGCTAGAACATGGCAGCCAACCGGGTATCAGCCACAGCGGTCTCGCGCTTCGCTCCCGCCTTCGCGGAGGCTATGGCGCGGCGGGCGCCACCGCAGTCCCGATCGCGGTTTTCCCTCAATGATATGAAAACGACCCTTCTCCTTTTCGCCTTGTTTTCCTTTGCGTTCAGCGGTGCCGCCCAATATAAGTACGCGGACAAACCGGACACGAACACAAACACCCCGGCGGAGCCTATTTTGCCCGGCAACACCGCGTCTGTGCAGCAAGCAGAGGGCGACTACCCGTACTACGGGAACGTGCCCGACGAACTGCTGCCCTATCGGAACATCCAGCCCTATTACCGCTACTGGCTCACCCGGCTGCCCTTCCGCGGCCCTGGAAAAGATTACCCCGACCCGCCCAACCTCAAGTCGCTGAAGATCGGGTTGCTCAGCCCGCCTCCTTACGGGCTCGAAGCCGCCCGGGGCGAGATGAGCAAAAAGGGAGTGGTACTGGCCGTCGAAGAGGCGAACGCCGCCCGCCCGCCGGGCGCCCTGCCCTTCGAGGTCTTCGAGAAGGCGGACTCGCCCCAGTGGGGCAGCGCGGCGAACATCGCCGTGGACTTCGCCGACAATGAGGTCCTGGCCTTCATCGGCACCATTGATGGCGACGCCACGCATGTCGCCCTGCGCGTCGCCCTCAAGATCGAGACCTTCATGGTCAATTGCTCCGACCCCGATCCGTCGCTGACTGAAACGCAAATCCCCTGGCTCCTCCGGGTCTTCCCCGACAACCGGCAGCAGGGCTACCGTCTGGCCCTTTACATGGTAAAAGAGAAGGGGCTGAAACGGATTGTCGTCATGCGCTCCAACAGCCGTCCGGGCCGGATGGGCGTTAGGCCCTTCGTGGACGCCGTGCGCCGCCTGGGGCATCCGGTGTTGCAGGAGATCAACTTCCGTGAGGGCGACCAATCGATCGGCGCTCAGGTCGCGGTGCTGAAGCAGGCGGACCCCGACGCGGTGCTGTTCTGGGGCAATCCGGCGGACGCCGGCCTGGCGGCGGCGCAGTTGCGCACGGCCGGCGTCAAGGCGGCGTTTTTCGGCTTTGACCGGGTCGTCGAGCCCGAGTACGCCAAAACCGCCGGCGCGGCCGCCGAAGGCACGACCGCGGCTTACTTCTTCGATCCGGAAAAAACCGACCCGGCCTGGAAGGGCTTCCGCGAGCGCTTTCATAAGCGCTTTAGCGTCGCCCCGGATGTGTACGCCGCCTACAGTTACGATGGCGCGCAAATGCTCATCGACGCCATTAAGAAAGCCGGCCCGAACCGCTACCGCATCCATGACGTGATGACGAGCATCAATGAATACACCGGGGTCACCGGCTATATGCGCTTCGACGGCCGTTGGGACAACATCGCCCCGGTCATTCTCGCCCAATACAAAGGCGGTCAGTGGCATTACGAGCCGGCCACGGCCGTCAAACCGGCCAAGGCGGGCCAGTAACCGTAGAGATCCGTGGTGATACCATCGAGCCCGACACAGAGCGCATCCCATCTTGCGCCCGCTCGGCCGTGCTTCACCTCGCTGCTGGTTGCCGCCCTCTTCCTGTCCGCCGCCGGCGCGCCTATTCGCGCCGCCACAGCCGGCGGCAGCGCCAACGTGGTCCTCGGACTGCTGTTGCCTCCCGAGGAAGCGGAGGCCGCCAGCTTGCGGGCCGGGGTCCAACTCGCGGTGGAGCAGGCAAACCAGGCCCCCTCTCCCAAAGTCAGCCTGGTGATACGCGGCCGAGTCGGGCAGTGGGGCGCGGATGCCGTGGAAGCGGCGCGGATGGTCCTGGATGATGGGGCCCAAGGATTGATCGCCACCCCGGATGGCGCCGCCACCCATCTCGCCCTGCAAGTGGCGGGCCGCACCGCGGTCCCCGTCATCTCCCTTTGCCCGGATGCTTCCGTCAGCCAAACCGGGGTCCCGTGGATGGTCCGCATCGTTCCCGCCTCAGTCGACGAGGCGCGGCTTTTGCTGACGAAGCTGGAGGCCGCGCCCGCCACCCCGCCACGGTGGACCGCGCTCGTCCCCGACGGCCGCGCGGGCCGCGAACGCAGGCGCGAATTAAGCCAGGCAGCCCTGTCGGCGGGACGCAAATTCACCTGCATCCGCGAAGTCAACGCCACGCTGACCAATTTCGACTCCGTCGCCGCCGAGACCCTCAAAGGCGCGCCCGACGGCGTTCTGATTTGGCTGGATCCCGTTCCCGCCGGAAAGTTCGTCCGCCACCTCAGGAACGCCGGCTTTGCCGGAAAGCTGGCGGGACCCAGCCGTTGCCAATCGCCCGCCTTCCTGGCCGCCGCCGGCGCCGCTTCCGAGGGGTTTTTTGCGCCGGGCATGTTACGCGATGAGAAGAGCGAAGCGCGCTGGCATTCGTTTCGAACCGCGTTTCGCCAGCGTTTTGGAACCGAGGCGGACCTCACCGCCGCCGAAAGCTATGATGCCGCCGCGTTGCTGACCCACCTCATCGCGAACCATGACCCGCAAGCGCTTCCCCGAGCCTTCCCCCTCACGTTCTCCTTGCCCGGAGTTACCGGGGACCTGAGCTTCGATGCTCAAGGAAACCGGAAGGTTACCCTGGAGCTGTTAGTGGTACGGCAAGGCCGGTTTGGCGGGGCCGAGCGAGAGCTGGGGAGGTAGGTCGAGGAATCGGGCGGAATAGCCAGCGTGAACCTCATATCTTGAGGTTCGTGACGATCTGAGCCGTGGCTTCCGCCCGCGGCGCGAACGCCGACGGGTGGCGATCACACGGGTCGTGTCGCGATTCGATCAAGCGCTACTCGTCCTCCGCATCGCGGAACGACGCTGCAAAGGCCGGAACGGCGCGGGCGGCCGCGCGTTCCATCCTCAGGACTCCTGAAACCGTGGAAATCAGGTGACACCGCGATTCCCCTCACCCCAGCCCTCTCCCGAGGGAGAGGGAGCAGGATCGTCCGCCCGGAGAGGTCCACCGGCTTTCCAGGTCTGCGAGTTTCTGTGCGGCGGAATCAGGAATCCTGAGACTCACGGCTCCGTCACTGTTACCATCCGCTCCGTCGCCACGCCTTCCAATTTCTGCCGGGTCCCGCTCGGCCAGAGAATCTCGACCGATTCCGGGTGCGTAGCGACGCCCAAACCAATCGTCACCGGCAGTTCGGACTGGGACAGGTAGCTGCGCGTGGGCATGACCTGGCGCCAGAGCGTTTGGCCGTTCACGCGGACGGTGATCCAGGCGCCAATGGCGTCGCGATTGCTTTTCGTGCCGACCAGTTTCAGCCGCATCCAATGGCGACCCAATTGTTGGTCGTTGCGCAGGAGCAGCGGCGGTCCGCCCACCTGCGTCAACACCACATCCAGGTCGCCGTCGCCATCGATGTCGGCAAACGCGGAGCCGCGGCCCACGATCGGCTTGAACAAATCTCCGCCCGCCTTCTCGGGCGGCGCCACCACGAAACAGCCGCCGGGGCGGTCGCCCGCGTTCCAGAACAACTGGGCCGGTTGCGCATAGGTTTGGCTCTGTTGGATCTTGCTAATCTCCGTCTCGAGGTGGCCATTGGCGGTGAGGAGGTCCAACCGGCCGTCCAGGTCGTAATCAAAAAAGAACACGCCGAACTTCAGCAGCAATCGGCTGGCGGGGCCGACGCCTTCCGTGATGGCCTCATCGCTGAAATTGGTCGGCGCGTTTTGCGCCACGTAGAGCGCGGTCATCTCGTTGGCGAAATTCCCGATCGCGATCCCGAGCCGGCCGTCGTTGCGGTAACGCGCGGCGTCGATGCCCATCGCGCCGCGCGTATTGCCGTAACTGTCGAAAGCGAGTCCGGCCATGGCGCCCACCTCCTTGAACGTGCCGTCGCGCTGATTAAGAAAGAGCAGATTCGGAACGGTATCGTTGGCCACGACCAGATCCATCCAGCCGTCGCCGTCCACGTCCACCGGGGCAACGCCCAGGGCTTTGGCCGCGGGCGCGCCGGTCGAGGGGTTCTTGATTTGCACCCCCGCCGGGATCGAGACGTCCGTGAACCGCCCGCCTCCGTCATTGTGATAGAGATGCGCGAAGGCCCCTTGGAAATTCATCGGCTGGCCGTAGGCGCGCGTCTTGCCATCGATTTTATAGCCCACCTCCGCGTCGATCTCGCGCGACCATTTCACATAATCGCAAACGAAGAGATCCAGCCGGCCATCGTTGTCATAGTCCACCCACGCCGCGCTGGTACTCCAACCATCGGGCAAGCCGGCAACTCCGGCTGCTTTGGTCACCTCGCGGAATTTGCCCCCGCCCTCGTTATGGAACAAGTGATTGCCTCCGACCGCCGTAACGAAGACGTCCGGCAAGCCATCATTGTCATAGTCGCCCACGGCGACGCCCATGCCGTAAAAGCTCACGTCCAGGCCGGAACCGGGAGTGACGTCGGTAAAATGGCCGTGGCCGTCGTTATGGTAAAGGGCCATCGTGGAGGGCGCCTTCCCGTCCGGGACATGCCAGGGCCAATAGGTCGAGTTTACGAACAAAAGATCCTGGCTTCCGTCATTGTCGTAATCCAGGAAAGCCACCCCGCCCCCCATGGTTTCCGGAAGCAGCTTCTCCCCATACGCGCCATTGTTATGAACGAAACTCACCCCGGACTGCTTCGTGATATCAGAGAATCTGGCCACCGGTATTTCGGCCTGAGGCCGATCGGGTTTGGTGGGCGCGGCGAGTTTGGTGAGCTGAGCGGGGGGCGCCGCGGGCTTCCGTTTGGAGATCAGGTACGCCCCAACCCCCAGCATCGCCATCACGACAAACGCCACCGCCGACCAGCGCATAGCCCGACCAATCACCCGGTCGTCGGCATAGACCAATTCTTCCTCCGGCGGCGGTTGGGGCGTGGATAGTTTGCTCATGTATCAATGTCAGTTTCCGGCGGAGGAGTTCTTCATGGCCGCAACGCCTTCGGGCTTGGCCTCGTTGCGTAAAGCATAAATCACCGTAGCCTGAGCGGCGTGGTCCGCGGCGGGATTCGCCCGGCGAGCGATGCTCACGGCGCGATCCTGCGCGTTGTAATCGGGCAGGTATTTCTGGTGCTCCCGCCGATGATACGCAGCCTGGGCATCCTGGCCGAGTTGGGCATAGATCAACCCCAGCGTATAGTGCGCCGTGAGGTTCTCGGAATCCAGCGCCAGGGTCTTCTCGCCGGCCTCCGCGGCCAGGCGCAAGAATTCCTTGAGCCGTTCCGGATTGGCCCGCTCGGTCTTCGCCCGCTCGAAATAGGCCTGGCTCAGCTCGTTGAGCACCTCGTAATCCAGGCTGAAATCCAAGCCGCGCCGCTCCAGTTCGGGAGAACGGTCCTCGAGAATGCTCCGGAACTGGCTAATCGCCTCATCCAAATGCCCGTTCTGTTTGTTGACCAGGCCGGAAAACCAGGCCAGCGTCCAGCGCGGCGCGGGCGGATTGAATTGCGCCGCCCGGTTGAGCGCGGCCACGGCGTCGTCGAGCCGCCCTTCCTTGAAAAAGACCCGCGCCAAATTGACCGGGCCGTCGGCCCGCCCGAGCTTCTCCACTTGCTCGAAGGCTTGCGCGGCCTGGATGAGCTCGCCCTTTTCCGCCCCGGTGTTTCCTTCCAGCAACAGCCCGATGCCGTAATCATTCCAGCGCTGCCATTCCGGGATGGCCGAACTCTGAGCGCCCGCGACGGGCGCCGCGTCATCGATGGGAAAGACAATCCGGTCCGAAGCAATCGTGGTGATGGGCAGATTATTGGTGACGGTGAAGCGGCTCCCCTTGGTGAAGTTCGTGCCATACACGTAGTTCATGTAGAGCGTGTCGAACTTGCGATACTGCAGCTTCACTTCGACCGTAAGCGCCCCCCTCTGCCCCTCCGGCACGACTAATTCATAATGGGCCGTTTGTCCCGCCCCGGGGGGAATTTGGTGGTTATACAGAGGCGTGTAGATGTCCTGCGGATTGCGTCGGTCGATCCGGTTCCCGTCCCGGTCGAGCATATAGACGGTGACGAAATCAGCCCAAGGATCCACCTCGTTGAAAGCCTTCAAGCCGCCGTTGCGCGCGATTTCGCGCTCTCCGTCGCTGACTTTGGCGTCCACCCA